>Ga0081474_120253_pt1 | contig 18280 bp, 19 predicted proteins | sample OneHunmetagenome_2_FD_70978 | JGI IMG/M metagenome (GOLD analysis project Ga0081474, IMG submission 70978) | Ferrous microbial mat communities from One Hundred Spring Plain, Yellowstone National Park, USA v2 (version 2) | ecosystem: Environmental > Aquatic > Non-marine Saline and Alkaline >... | reverse complement strand
ACCCCCCCCCCGCGCGCCCCGCGGCGCGGGCGCCCCCCGCGCGGGCCGGGGGGAGCCAGGAGGCCAGTATCCAGTCCATGTGGAGAAAAAGGTGGGGGGATATATGTGGGTCAGTCGATGCAGATGACCTCCGGCCCTCCCTCCGCACGTACTCCTCGGCCTCCTGCCTCGTGTCGAATGGGGCCGGGTTCTGGCGCTTCTAGTAGTCGCCGTGCGCCCACTCGGCCAGGTAGACCTCGTACCTGTCCAGCGATAGGTTCCTCTCTATGCACATCGGCTCGGCCTTACGCCTCCTCGCGCCCCTCCGCGCCTCCATGGAGGAGGGGGCAGGGGGAGATACATCCTTGCGGCTGGAGAACGCGGAAGGTATTCAGGCCCGGAGGGGCGTCCATGGCCAGCTTGAAGTGCCTCGAATGCCGGGGGTACAGGGGGCTGGAGAGGGTGTACCGTCTCGTCCTGGGGATAATGAGGGACTACAGCAACGGCGCCATAGACAGGGAGACCGCCAGGAGGGTCCCAAAAGTTTAAATCGTGTCGCGTTTCCCCGGCTATGGATCTGCCGATCTTGATAATAAACTTCAAGGCGTACGGCGAGGCGGCCGGGCGCAGGGCGCTCGATATAGCCAAGGCCGCGGAGCGCGTGGCGAGGGAGTTGGGGGTGAATATAGCGGTGGCGCCGGGCCATCTGGAGCTGGCCCTCGTGGCCCAGTCCGTGGAGATACCCGTCTACGCCCAGGGCGCCGACGCGGAGTCGCCGGGCGCCCGCACGGCCCATGTGGCGGTCGACAACGTGAAGGAGGCCGGGGCCTCGGGCCTCATCTTGAACCACAGCGAGGCGCCGCTACGCCTGAACGACCTCGCGGGGCTTATAGCCAGGGCGAGGGGCGTGGGGCTCGACGTGGTGGCGTGTGCGCCGGACCCGAGGACCAGCCTGGCCGCGGCTGCTCTGGGGCCTCACGCCGTCGCGGTCGAGCCGCCCGAGCTCATCGGGACGGGGAGGGCGGTCTCCAGGTATAAGCCCGAGGCGATCGTGGAGACCGTGGAGCTTGTCAGGAGGCACTTCCCCGAGGTCGCCGTGATCACGGGCGCCGGGATAGAGTCGGGGGAGGACGTGGATGCCGCCTTGAGGCTCGGCACCAAGGGCGTCCTTCTGGCGAGCGCCGCCGTGAAGGCCAAGGACCACTACGCCAAGATCCTCGAGCTGGCGAAGCCCTTGGCCGGGCGCTAGCGCCTCCCCGGCCCGTCGGCCGGAGGCCTGACCGCCGCAGGTCCCGTCGGGGCCGTCCGGACCGGCGAGGGAGGAGTGCGGCGTCAGCCGAAGAGGGAGAGGAAGTCGCGGTCGGAGGATATGGCGGCCTGCTCCTCGGCTATCTTCTCCAGGTAGTGCCCGCCTCTCTCCTTGAGTATAGCCGCGACGGCCTCGGCGATGTCCCTATCCACATGCGGCCTGGGGTACTGTAGCCCTATTCTGCCGACGGTGGCCTTGGCCATTATCCACATGGCCGCGCGCTCCGCGTCCACGTTGGAGGGGCTTACGCCGAGCCAGTAGAGCTCTCTGACGAGGCCGTAGGCCAGGGCCCGGAGCATCTTCTCCCTATTTTCGGAGAACAGCTGGGCGTCGCGCCTCGAGATCTCCCGGGCCGCGGCCTCAGCGGCCTCCGGCGCCCCGTGGAAACGCGCCCTGGTGAGGACCTCCACGGCCTCCCTATCGGCCAGTATGGGCCTGAAGGATTTGTGGAGGAGGGCGAGCGAGAGGAGGGCCTGGTTGTACACCACGCCGGTAACGAAGTTCTGTACGGCCTCGTCCACCGGCAGATCCCGCCCGGCGGAGCCCTTCAGCAGGGCCTCTAGGTCGTCCGCCGTCACCGGGTCGTACAGCACCAGCCGCCCGTCTGCGAACACGGCGGGTATCCCCAGGACGGCCCGCCGGAGGTCCGCCAGGGACGCGGGGACGAACCTAGCCTGGAGCCCCCTCGCCTTCGCGTCTCTATAAAGCTTCCAGCTGGAGGAACAGGTGTGGTGCACCACAACCTCGACGGCCATGGCAGAATATACGCCCTAATTATTGTTTTCCCTCCTCCTCTTCCCTCCTGTACCTCTCCTCGGCCATCCGCTTTATCGTCTCGGCGAGGTGCGGCGCCCTCCCCGAGAGGACCTGGATGGCCTCGTGGACCGTCATGTCGGGCGTCACGCCGTAGGCCCGCAGGGACAGCATCACGTCCCTCAGCACGTCCTCGACCTTGATTATCTTAAGCACGTCGGCGGCGGGGCTTATCGCGGCGTAGCGCCTGTTGCCGCTCCTATAGGTGCTGACAAGCCCCTCCCGCTCCAGGTAGAAGACGTGCCACTGGGCGGCGCCGTAGCTCAAGCCCAGCTCCTTGGCGATTCTGTAGATGGGCAGAGGCCCCCTCCTTCGGAGGAGCTCCAGTATGCCGACCTTGACCTCATCCACGCAAAAAATATAAAGTGGATTTAAGGGTGACGCGCTAACCGAAGCTGAGCCTTATGGGCTTCCGGTAGGAGTCCACCAGCTCTGCGCGGAGCCCCCTCTCGGCCAGATACCGGCCGGCGTCCTCGGGCCCCACGTCGGGCAGAGCCGCCACGTAGGCCAGCCGCGTATCCACGTCGAAGGTCGCCGCCACGACGTAGTGGGGCAGATCGCCCTCGACCAGCTCCTTGATCCTCCACGGGTCTCCGCGCCCCACCGAGAAGACGTAGTGGGGCAGGACGACCTCGTAGCCCAGATCCATCACCCTTCTGACGGCCTCGGCGGGCTGTATGGCCGCCTCGTCGATCTCGAGGACGACGCGGCCGCCGTCTATATATGCGTTATATATGCCGGGGATCGCCATCAGCATCTGCACCATGCCCTCGTCGGCGTAGGATCTGGACGCCAGCGCCACCGAGACCGTCCTCATGCCCCTGGGGGCCGGCCGCGCGCCTGGGGGATCGCGGCGCAGGCCGGCTTGGAAGTCGCTTGAGTCATGGCGAGTCGCCGTACGATACATAAAACGTTTTGCCTACCGGCCGGCCGCGGACTCCGCCGGCCTCTCGGCCCTGCTCAAGAGATAGGCGAGCAGCAGAGGCATGAGGAAGTTCGTGGCGACGCCGACGACCGCCAGAGCCGACGCAGGGGGACGCCCTACGGCCAGACTGAGCAAGACGAGGACTATGCCGAATATGGCGCCTTTGGAGTACCAGGGCAGCCTCAGCCTGTCCCAGACGGCGGCCATTATGAGGCCTATGATGACCAGCCACACCAGGCTCCCAACGACCGTAGCCACGTAGGCCACCGATACCGAGAGCTGGGCTATTTGTTGCAGTTGCTGTTGGGTCAGCGCGGCGCCGCTCGACTGGGCGACGGATGCCGCAGCCTCGTATGCAGCTCTATAGAGCTCATCTCGATATATATACAGCTCTGGGGCCGAGATAGCCCCGCCGATGAGCCCAGCTACGGCGCCCCACTTAGCGCCTTGGCTCAACTTCATGCCGCCATGACGTCCCGTAAATATATTCTTGTCGAGGCGCGGCCGGTTATCCAGACCCGGGCGGACGCCCAACGCGCCCCGTCGCCGCGGCGGCGCCCCTCCGTCCTCCGACGCCTTCAGGCCGCGGATCGGGCGGCGCTTGCCCTAGAAGGAGGTCCGACGGCCCCTCATCTGGGGCCTCCCGAAGTCGAACCTCTCCTCGAGCCAGGGGTCCGCGTTGAGCGAATAGCCCTGCATCTCCCAGTAGCCGGGGGCGGGCTCCTCGAGGACCTCCAGCGCGCCGAAGTACTTGACGCTCTTCCACCCGTAGCGGGTGGGCACGACCAGCCTGGCGGGGGCGCCGTGTTTCTTGGGCAGAGGCTCGCCGTCCATGGCCCAGGCGATTATCGACGTCTCCTCCATGAGGGCCTCCATCGGCAGAGATGCGTTGTAGCCGTCGGCGCCCCACGCGAGGGCGTAGGGGCCGTACGGCCTAGCCTCCTCGAGGAGGGCCTTGGTCTGGACGCCTCTCCACGTCACCCTCTCCACGGACCACCCCGTCACGCAGTGGAAGGGGGCGACGAGGTCCACGCAGCCGTAGCGATCGGCGAGTTCTCTGAGGGGTATCTCCAGAGGCCTCTCCACAAGCCCTGCCACGCGTATCACGTGCCTCTCGAAGGGTATGTCCGGCGGGTCGAACACGTCGTAGACGACGAAACGGCGCGCACGGACCTGGTTGGGCGGCCACGGCCTATCCATCTTTATCACCCTGCAGTCCATGTAGGCCTCGATTTCCCGTCTTAAATTTGGCCGGCCTCGGCGGCCGATCGGGACGCGACGCCGGGCCTCAGCCGCGCGGGGATGCGGCGTAGGCGGGGCCGGGGCTCCGGGAGGCGCGGGCGGATCCGCCCGCTCGGCGTCTCGGTCCGGGCCGCCCGCACGTAGGCGCCTGTCGGAGAAGGTTTTTAAGCGGGTGGGAGAGGCGCCTTATGAAGCTGTTGACGTTCAGGCTCGGCGAGGTGAGGAAGGTGGGGCTTTTCCTCGACGGCTCGGTGCTGGACCTGCCCAAGGCGTATAGGCTGGCGTACGATGCCTACGAGGCGCCGGACTTCCTCTACGACATGAGGAAGCTCATAGCGGTCGGGAGGCCGGCGCTGGAGGTCGTCGAGCGCCTCTCGAGGGAGGCGCCTGAGGAGGCTAAGCTCGACGTGGGGGAGATCGCCTGGGAGCCCCCCGTCCCGAACCCCGAGAAGATCCTCGCTGTGGCCGTCAACTACAGGTCGCACGGCAAGGAGATGGGCCACGAGCCGCCGCCGAGGCCCTACCTCTTCCCCAAGCTCCCCAACGCCCTGGTGGGGCACGAGCAGCCTGTGGTTAAGCACAGGGTCGTGGAGAAGATGGACTGGGAGGTGGAGCTGGTGGTGGTGATGGGGCGCCCCGGCAAGTACATACAGCCGGAGAAGGCCCTCGACCACGTCTTCGGCTACACGGTGGGCAACGACATATCGCTTAGAGACTGGCAGTACCCGGCGACCCAGTACGGCCTCAACTGGATATGGGGCAAGTCCATGGACACGGCGGCGCCGGTGGGGCCCTACGTCGTGACCAGGGACGAGGTGCCGGATCCCAACAGGCTGGGGCTCAGGCTGTGGGTCAACGGACAGCTGGAGCAGGAGGGCAACACCTCCGAGCTCGTCTTCAACGTCCAGCAGCTGATCCACTGGGCCTCCCAGGGGATAACACTGAAGCCCGGCGACCTGATATTCACCGGCACGCCGCCCGGCGTGGGGTTCCCCAAGGGCAAATTCCTAAAGGGAGGCGACGTGGTGGAAGCCGAAGTGGAAAGGATCGGACGGCTCAGAAACTACGTGGTCGAGGAGAAATAGGGCCGTCCCGCCGGATTCGGCCCCCAACGGCTGGCCGCCTCCACGGCCCTCCGGCCAGCTCGACAAGGTCTATGATATCTGCCAGTAGCCTGCGCCGGGGCCTGCGGGCTGGCTTTTGGGCTGGATTTACGGAGCGAATTATGGGGTACATCGGATTCGCCTTCGTCGCGGAACCCCTCCGGCGGGACGTCGCGACGACGAAACCCTGCAGATGGTCATCGAGAAGATGCTCGCCTTCGATGTCATGACTGTGCCGTTTTCCTACCTCTGCAGCATAACTATTCTACTGTCCTCATGATGGGCGCCTTCAAGCTAGCCGGAGCGGATCAGCGCGCCGCTTGAGCACCTGAAGAAGTACGGGATAAACATACTTCAACTGGCTGTTGAACGTGGTGCCATGAACCGAGGTGGTAACAATTCCCAAGGCTGAGTAAGGCTTCTGGCGGACGTCGCCGCGCTTAGAAAGGAGGTGGAGGAGTCGAGCTTCCTGTTGTTGCCGCTCAAGGTAGTGCTGGAGAGGCTGCCGCACCTCTGGCTGAGGTCGTGTGGATGTTGGTGAAAATCCCACCATCACGGGGCAGGTCGTCGTGGTGGACTCGGGGCAGTTGTTGCTAGGATGGCTTTAGTCCGACATCCAGAGAAGTCCATAACTAGCTTTTTTCACAAGCGCCGACTCCACGTCTCTTTTCAAAAGCTCCACGTTGACGTATATCTTACTCATGGCGTCTGCCCACTCCTCTTGTGTAGACTCTGCCCACTCCCTGTATAGGGCGGCCGCGGCTAAGGTACCCATCTGGGTCAGTAGCCTCTTGGCGTGGAGCTCCACGCCGTCTCTCAACGCCGCGGCCGCCCCCTCCCTAGCCTCCTCCAAGGCGGCTACCAGCTTACGTCTAACCTCGTCGTCGCGGATTCTGGAGATCCGGCTGGCCAGCTCCTCAAAGAGAGTCTTTCCCGCCTCTTTTCTATAAAACGCCTCGGCCATGTCCAACGCCTGGATGTTGCTAGTGCCTTCCCATATGGCGGTCACCAGGGCGTCTCTATGTAGCTTAGCCATGGGGTACTCCTCTAAGAAGCCGATGCCGCCCATAAGCTCCATGGAGTACCTCGTCACATCTATGGAGACCCAGGCCGCCATGTTCTTAACGATGTGCGTAAGGAGTCGGGCGTAGTGATAGGCTTGGCCATATGGCGGCCTCTCACCCGGCGCCACGTCGCTGAAGGATTTAGCCGCGGCGAGAGTTAAGAGGAGGACGGCCTGGAGTCTGGCCTCCATCTCCACAAGATCCCGTAGATAGAGGGGATGTTCCACAAGTCTTCTGCCGAATGTCTTTCTCTCGTTTCCGTATAGATACGCCTCCCACAACGTCTTCCTCGCCAAGCCCAACCCCGCGGTGGAGTTGTCGATCCTCGCGATGGTGAGTATCTCAAGGGCGATGTATATCCCGGTCTCGGCGGCGCCTAGGAGGTAGGCCTCTGTGTCTACCAGCTCCACCTCGCCTGTGGGCACGGTGATTGTGCCTAATTTGTCCTTGAGCCTGAGTATCCTCCAGTTGGGCCTCCCCCCGGCGCGGTGGGCTGGCGCAAAAAAGGCGGCTATGCCCTTGGCCCCCGGCCGCGGCGGCGTAGGCTTCGCCGTTATGATAGCCGCGTCTGCCAGCCCCACGTTACTTGTGAAGTACTTAACGCCGCGGAGTCTCCACAGCCTCTCGGTGACTCTTTCGGCGGCTGTCTCCAACCCGCCGAGGTCGCTGCCGGCCTGGACCTCTGTGTAGAAGGTGGCGCCCATCCAAGGCCGGTCTCTCTTTAGGAAGTTGGGGAGGTAGAGGGCTTTCGCCTCGTCGTCTCCATACTTGGCGAGGCCGTAGGCGGTTTGCTCCGTGAGAGTGATGGTGCAGAAGAAGCCGGCGTCTGAGATGAGATACCCCGAGACGAAGTGGTACATCAAATCTCTCTCCCCAGTCAAGGTTTTAGAGACCACGCCGAACTTCAAGAGGTCGTAAAGCGTCTGGATGTGGCTGGGCGAAGCTTGTACATAGTTTATCTCTTGGCCTAGGGCGCTCCACCGCCTGAGAACTGGTCTTGCGTAGTGATCTACGTAGTAGGCCTCCTCCATCATTTTAGTAGAGACGTAGGCCCCCAGTGAGGACAAGTCTTCGTCTCCTTGGAATTTAAGAGCGTCTAGAAAAAATTGAAGCGGCTTATCGTTGACGTAATAGTTTTTGCCGTAGCTTAGCCACAAGTCCCTAAACATGCAATATACCGAGGTGTATTTAATATGCATATCTACATCGCTTGGCTATTGATTTTTAGCTATTAGCGAAATTTAACATATAAGTTTTGTAGATATGACGCTTGTGATTAAGAAATTTGTCTCCGCCTGGGAGGCGGTGTGGAGGATTCCGGATAACGCCGTAGTTGTGATCTCCGGCTTCAACGCGGCCTTGTCGCCGTTTTATCTAATCGATGTATTAATTCAACGCTATAGGGAAACGGGGCAGCTACCGCTCCTTTATGTAAGTGACGGCTTTTAAAGATCCCTCTGGGCACTCGGGGACCTCTATTGCGTCCATGGGTTTGGGAGGCAAGAGTAATATAAAAAATAGAGAGTGAGATAACGTGTTCAATCGACCTAAGGTATAAAAATAGTAACGCGGATGTACATGGTCAGCGTTGGTGGAGTGGTGGGGTTTGTGGTGGGTTGGCTTGTTTCCGCCTTCGCCGTGTGGCTGGCGTTGAAGATTTTCCCAGGTAAGCAAAGAAGAGAGGACTTCGCAGGCGCCGCCTTGACGGCTCTGGTGGGGGCCTTGATATATTGGGTTTTCCACTCCCTGATCAGGATACCGCTTCTCGGCGATCTCATAGCCTTTGTGGTGTGGCTCTACGCACTCCGCAGACTCCAGGGCGTGGGGTGGCTAGGCGCTTTGGGGCTGGCTATTTTGATTTGGATAATCAACGGAATACTGGGCCTCTTCCTCCCACATCTAAAGCTTTAGTTTTTTCGTGATTCGTAAGTTTCCCCAGGTATGCGGCGTCTTGTGCCGTCTCGCCACCATCTTAGCTGAGGCCTTCGCAGATGCACAGGGCAACTCCCTCTCTCTGTACCCCAGCGAAGTCGCAAAGAAGGCACAAGTTTCTCCTTTGTTGCCGCACTCCTCTTGAGCACGGCCCTCCGCGGCACTCTGATAGGGCTCGCTGGAATTGTGGGCTTTCATCGGGCCGCAATTATTATATGGTTTGAATCCCCCGTTGTCGTGGATTCGGAGAGACTGTCAAGAGCCTTGAGGGATCTTGAACGTTCGGTGAGTTTTATAGGGCAGATCCTGAACCGTCCACTTGACGAGTTTTTAAACGACGATGAAGCTGTGTACGCCTTGAGATACGCCGTGATTGAGGCAGTAGAGGCCGCCGTCCAGATCGGTTTAGTTCTCCTCCGGGAGACGGGAGCCCGCCCGGCTAGCTTCGGCGAGGTGTTTGAGCTACTTGGGGAGAGGGGGATCATCCCGCGGGATCTCGCCGCGGCGATGCGGAGGTTCGCGGGCCTTAGGAACCTGTTGGTGCACCGCTACTGGGAGGTCGACGACGCCAGGCTGTATAGAGAGCTGAAGGAGGGCGGCCTCGAGACGTTGAGGCGGTTCCTCCGGCATGTCCATTAGGTGGTACGAGCTGGGGCCTGGGGAGCGGGAGGAGGTCGCAAGGAGGCTGGCCGAGGCGTTGTGGAAGGAGGAAAGGGTGGCGTTGGCCTTCCTCTTCGGCAGCTTCTTGGATGGGGCCTTTAGGGATGTGGACGTCGCGGTTTACCTCTCAGGCGAGGTGGATCTCCTAGACGCCGCGGCATATGCCGAGGAGCTCTCCGGCCGCCTCACCCCCCTCGTGGGTCTGCCGGTCGACGTCGTCGCGCTGAATTTCGCGCCGGCCTGGCTGTTGAGGAGGGCCATGGCCGGCAGGGAGCTGGTCGTCAGGGACGAGGCGCTCTACGCCGCGTTGTGGGCCAGCGCGCTGGACGAGGAGCTCGGACTCTCGACTCTTTCCAAGTAAATATACAGGCGATCTATCCCTACAGAGACTAGGTCGAAGATGTGCGCCGGCGGCCTAATGCCCGCAGATGCTAGGTGCCGCGCCGAGCGCTCCTCGGCTAGGAGCCGCCGGCCAGGCGGTTGAGCTCCTCCACCAACGCCTTGAGCAGGTGCTTCGGCATCCGCGCGCCGGCGGCGTTGGGGTGGCCCCCGCCCGACACGCCGTATCTCCTCGCGAAGTCCCTCAGGACTTGGTTCAGATTCGCCCTCCTCGACCTGAGGCTCATCACGTATATCTCGCCCCGCTCCTCAGCCGCCACGCCCACCTCGGCCCCGGTCAGCCCCCTCGCCAGGTTCGCGGCGAGCCCCAGCGGCCCCGGCGGGTTGACCACCACCGCCACCGCGCCGTGCATAGAGGCGTTTCTCGTCACCCAGCCCACCAGCTCCTCGTTAACCCTGGCCTGCTCCTCGGCCAGCTTCATGAGGCGCTCCATGGCCGAGGGCGGCGAGTTCCCCGCCAGGTGGTCGACCACAGCCCGCTTGAACTCGTGGTCCCTCCGCGCCCGCTCCAGCCCCTGCATGAGGACCCCAGCCTCGAAGTACACAAGCCTCCTGTCCCAGGCCTCCAGCGCCTCCTCCACCCACTCCGTGTGGTCTAGGTAGTCCCCGATGGCGCCATACAGCGCAACTCTGCTGTACAGCCGCGGCAGCCTGCCCCCCAGGCGGCGGTATGCGAGCTCAGAGGCCGAGCTCCCCAACTCGTGCACCACCTCGACCCCCGGCAGGTCCACGGAGAGCGGGTGGTGGTCTATGTACACAACTCTCCCCCCGTAGCTCCGGAACGCTCTGCGCACCTCGTCGGCGGTCCTCTCGTCGATAGCCACGTCGACGATGTAGACGTCCCCCTCGGCGAACTCCCCGAAATCCTTCGCCAAGTCGACGGGGTGGGTGAAGTATATCTTCACCGCCTCGTACTCGCCGGCCAGCGCCGCCTTAACCACGGCGGCGGAGCAGACGCCGTCGGCATCGCCGTGGGCCAACACCGTCAAGACGCGCGCCATGTATTACTAACCGCCATGTTATATATCATAGAGGCTGAAAGCCCCGAAAGGGACGCCGTGAGGCCAGCCAGTTCCCATTGACATATACCAAGTTTTTACGACCGAAAGCCCCTCCCCTTAGGGCGTGAGGAGGTCAGATAGTATAATACGCGTCATCATAGTGCCGGTCTGTTCCGCGTCTCGGATTCCGCGCACTAACTTAGAAAGGCGCTGGAGGGCTAGGTCTCTCTGGAGCCAAAAGCTTAATTTAACGCCAACGTTGAAAGACGTGAAGAGAATAGCGGTCGAAATCGCGCCCGGCGTGGAGACGGAGTTTACGGACAGAGACCGCGCCCTCGCCCAGGTGGTGGAGTGGGCTGAAAAGAGCACTAGGTTTCCTGTTGTGATCTTCGGCCCGGAGGGCTGCGGCAAGACCGCCTTCCTGCGGCAGGCGGCCTCTGCGCTGAGGGAGCTGGGGTACGACGTATTCTACCTCCGCCCCCTGGACCGGGCCTTCTCGGCCGAGGTGGACGACCCAGATGTCAAGAGGCTCTTCCTCGACCTCGTGAGGAGGACTCTGGAGGACGGGAGGTGGGGGCGTCTCGCCATGGCCGTCTTCGACCTCACGCGGGAGATTCTGCGGAGGCGGAAGGTGGCCGTTATTGCAGATGACATCTTCCAGGCAATTGGTCTTGGCAAGTCGGCGGCGTACGTAAAGGGTTTGTTGAATATGATTGAGCATCCCCAGTATAAATATGAAAACATCGTGGTGCTTGTGGCGACAAGCGAGGGGGTCTCGCGGCGGGAGATCGGGGGGCATAGGTGGGCCCGCCTCATGCCCATGTGGAATATGGCGAGGGACGGCTTTATGTAGCTGTATGAAAAAATCCCGGGCCCCAAGCCTCCCTTCGAAGAGGCCTGGCGGCAGACTCAACAGAGAGGTGGACCCTCCCGAGGTCGCCGAGGTTTACGTGAAGCTGGCAGAGAAGTACCTCCGCGAGGCGGAGGGCCTCCTCGCCGGCGGGGACTTCGTTCAAGCCTCCGAAAAGCTGTGGGGCGCCGCCGCCCTCATGGTCAAGGCCGTCGCTGCTGCGAGAGGGCTCCTCCTACGGTCCCACGGCGACTTGTTTAAATTCGTCAAGAGCCTCGGCGACGAGACCGGGGACGCGGAACTGCGCCGACTCTTCGCCGTAGCCAGCGCCCTGCACCAAAACTTCTACGAGAGCTGGCTCCCCCCGGAGGTCGTGAAGGAATACGCACAAGACGTGAAGCAGCTCATACGGAAGCTGAAGGACCTGCTGAGGCCTCCGTGACAGCTGCCTCTCGCCCAACCCCCCTAATCGCCCTCCCACCGGCTTCTCCGCGCATCGGCGCCCGCCACGCGTCTGCTGATGCCGAGCCACAGGTCTCTCTCGGGGACGGAGCGAAACTTACGAGGTAGAGGATTGAGGGAAGAAGCACCTATCGTGTTCTGGTTTTCATAGCTGACGCCCTGCTTGAGGCTTGTGCTCGACCCTCCTCACTACGCGTAACACCAACCGCCGCCTCGTTGCCGCGCCGATCCCAGCGCCCATAGACTCCAGGCAAGTTGCGCCACATATCCATTTTTATACTGATAAACAGCGCCTCCTATGGTTGTTGAGCTTGTGGAGCGTCCTCTGCCCAGGCCCTCCGACGAGGGCTATGTGGAGGCTAGGCTCCTGGAGGCTCTGGTGGAGGCCCGCCTAGCGCTGAGGTTTGTAGGGGAGGGAGTGACGCGCAACGCCGCTGGGAAGGCCTTCCAGGCCTGGAAAGCGTTGCTGGCCGCATTACTACGGCTTGAGCTGGACAAGCTGAAGGCCGTTGCGAAGACTGAAGAGGAGAAAAAGTGGCTCGAGTCTAAGGCGGTGCCGCGGGTCCCGACGACCAAGATGAAACCCCTGGCTAGACTTCTGGAGGCCATGGGCCACGACGGCCTAGCTCTGTGGGCCGGAAATGTGCTCCTATTGCACGATTATCAGCACCACGGCCCAGACCCCAGCGGCGAGCTGTCTAAATACGCCACGCGGGAAGACGCGGTTGCCGACATATTGTCTGCGGTGCAGGAGCTCGCCAGACGCATCGAGGCGCTTATAGGACGCGTCAAGTGGAGCGACGAGCTAGAAAAAGCACTAAGAGCTAAAACAAGCCCTTCCCGTCAACACCCCATAGGAACCCCTCCAGAGACCGCCATGGACACACCTCCCGCAGATACGCACCCAACCTCTCCCCGACAGACGCCACGGCGGCGAGGGGATGATGAAGCCCTAATCTACGGCGGATGCCCATACGCGGAAAGGCGCGACGATGCGCCCCAGCCGAAGGCCTCCGACACCCCTCCACATCGAGGAGGGCGTCGGCGATGCGTCCGTCAGACCTCAACGCCTCCAGAAAGAGGTCTCTGAAGAGGAACGGCTCCCTCTCCACGAGCTCCCGCCCTCTTCAAAACCTCAACACATAAACCATCAAGCCCTTTTTTAAAAACTTAAGGCCGAAACCCCCGCCACACCGGCCACAAGGAGGACCGTAGAACTGGCAACCGCAATACTACAGAGATAGCCCTCCTCGCCCTAAAGGGCGAGGCCTCTCGCTAGTTTTTGCCAGATCGCTCCAACGCGCTCTCCACCCGCAGATTATAGCTTGGGGATGGGGGTTCCCTCTTACCAGCACCTGCTTCAGCTCGTAGGAGTCCTGTTGCCGGTGCTGGGAGATCCTTGGCTTGTTGCGCACATAGGCGCATCTCCAGCATCTCACCGGCGTAGGTCTCCCAAGCGTCTCTGGGTTTCCGTAAGTCGCTTGGCGCTTGTGAACAGCGGTTCTGCAGTCTAGAGACCTTCTTAACGCGCCAAGGCTCTCCTCACCTCTTCCAGTGCTTTTTCCAGCTCCTCGCCCCACTTGATACGGCCTTTAAGCGTCTCAATCCGCTTGGTGAGTTCCTGTATTAGCTCAACCACGTCTGCGGCGGCCGACTGCCGCGTGGTGTATTTCGACAGCGCCATGTCTGGGTCGGGGCCGTGGTACTGATAATCATGGAGGTCAAGCGCCTTGTCGGTCCAGGCCGTGAAGGCTTCATGCCCAGCATCCCTCAGCAGACGGGACAGCTCCTTCATCTTAGTCGTGGGGACCCGCGGCACGGCCTTCGCCTCGAGCCACCTCCTCTCCTCCTCTGTCTTGGCTAGGGCCTTCAGCCTGTCCAGCTCCAGCCTGAGGAGAGCCGCCATAAGCGCCCTCCAGGCTTGAAAGGCCTTACACGCGGCGTTTCTCGTAAGGCCCCTCTCCAGAAACTCCAGCGCTAGGCGGGCCTCGCCCAGCGCCTCAAGGAGACGGGCCTCCACATACGCCGCGTCGGAGGGCCTGGGCAGAGGACGCTCCACAAGCTCAACAGCCATGGGAGCTCCTGCGGTCCTCTTTAAAAGCCTTTAGAAACGGCGCAGATATAGACACGGTTACGGCAACAGAGGCGGCTACGCCTCTCTCACCGCCCTTCTCACAGTCTCTCTATGTAGTGGGGGTCTGCCACGCCGCGTCTGCAATGCTGTGATTGTGGCATCTCTTCGACGCGCTGGTCTCTGGAGTCTGCGGGGGTTCTCTACGCCGTGGGCGGTAAAAGCCTCGCCGAGGCGCCCGAGAGGTTCGCGGATCTACCGGTGTCGCGGCTGGAAATTTGTGTTGTTGCATCTGCGGCAGGCCTGTCGCCGGCGGGACGTGGGTGGCTTCTTCAATCGGGGGCTCCTGGTTTATAATGACGTTGCGCGTCTCAACGGCGCGGTTAACTGCGAGGTAGCGCCGGCGCTGACTCGGCGACGTAGGTGGGCACGTGGGGGCTTAAACGCCTCGACGTATGGAACCCGCCGCGGGCAGGTCTCGCGCCGGTCGTCCCTTCGTGTTTAGGTTTTTAAAGGTCTGGGGGTTTTGTTGTATGAAGAGGTGGGAGGGGCTTGTTTATCTTGTTTTGGCGCTGGCTGGGGGTGAGTACATTGTCTTGAGCGGCTTGCTTGGGGCGCCTAGGTTCCTCGTCGGCTGGGCTCTGAGTAACGTGTTCTCCGTCTTAAATGCCCCGGTGCCTCAGGATGCTTTTAACTATGCTCTCGATGCGATAAGGCCGTTGTGTGGTTCTGGCTATGTGGGTTGTGAGTGGGATGCCTATGTGGCGGCGCACGCGATGGCGTCGGCTGTGTGGGGTATTGTTGCAACCATGGTTATGATGGCTATAACCTACGTGGTATCCATATTGCTCGTGATATACGGCTGGAGAGAGCCCGGCGTGGGCAGGCTGAGGTTTGTGGCGTCCAACGTCTTGGCGCCGCTGGCTCTCCTGCTGGTAGGCTACTTGATCTGCTTATACGTGCTTCAGCCTGGCAACTTCATCCTGATGCTCATCGTTGAGGTGTGGCGTGGAGGTGCTAGCAATATAGTGGATATTCCCATTATCCTAGGCATAATAGCCATCGCCATCGTGGCGTCGTCCTTAAGGCGGTGATGGAGCATAAAGTCCATCTCCACGGTCACAATCACGCCGTCTTTGGTGAGGACCTCTGGAGCTGTGAACTCCCACCTCCCGGCCCGCCCTCTCTTTCTGGACGAACTCGATCACCTCTATGGCGTAGGTATCTTCAATCAGGTAGGTCCAAGGCGCCTTGAAGCCCAAGGCGGGGCCCACGACGGGCTTGCTTATCTGCCCCGACACGGGGTCTACTACCACTGCGACCACCCCCGCCGGCAGGCTATAGACGGAGAGGGGGAGGACCACCGCCGCCACCAGCAAGAGGAGGATGGCAATTGCAAACCCAGCCGCCGTCTACCTGGGACTTTAATCCTCCTGACCTCGACGGGCACATATGCCACAACTCTGCATGCTGCGCGACCTAGCCAGTTCCAGGTTTCTGGCGTGGATGCCCGGCGTGGCCGGCCGCTGAGCGCGCCGGCCCTCATCGGTTTCTCGCAATTTATAAGCTTATTACATCTGTAATTATTATGGCTGTAATAAAACTATACGGTAGGGAGAGGGAGCTGGGGCTCCTCAGGAGGCTGAGGGAGCCCTTCCTCGCCGTAGTCTACGGGAGGCGGCGCGTGGGGAAGACGGCCCTCGTGCTCAAGTTCCTGGAGGAGAGGCCTCACCTCTACTTCTTCGTGAACCCTAGGAAGCCTCCCCGCCTCCTTCTGGAGGAGTACGGCGAGGCGTTGAGGAGGGCGGCGGGGCTGCCGGGGTACGTCAGGCTTGCGAGCTGGGACGAGTTTTTCGACGTCCTCTTCTCGCTTAGGGGCTACGCGGTGGCCTTTGACGAGTTCCAGTGGTTTGCCGAGGTGGCTCCCGAGGTGCCGTATATACTGCAGAGGTTTTGGGATACTAGGGCCGAGAAGCCCTCGGTAATCATCACGGGGTCCGTGGTGGGTCTTGTGAGGAGGCTTGTGGCTGAGTCGGGGTCGCCGCTGTTCGGCCGGGCCGACTTGGTGCTGGAGCTGGGGGAGCTGGAGCCCTCCGCCGTCTTTCAGTGGCTCCGCGACATGGGGATCGCGGGGGAGGAGGCGTTCAAGTTCTACATGCTCTTCGGCGGGGTGCCGTATTACTACCGCCTGGCCCAGCAGTGGGGTGTGAAGACTGTGGAGGAGGCGGTTCGCCTCCTGGTGGCTGGGGAGGGGGGCCCGCTTCGGCACGAGGTGGAGTTCGTCTTGGCCGAGGCGCTGGGCGGGGAGTACCGAACCCACCTGGCCATCCTGGACGCGGTGGCTGGGGGCGCCACGAAGCTGGAGCAGATAGCGTCGCACGCCGGGGTTAAGGCCACTTCCCTCCCGCCGTATATGAGCGATCTGACGGAGCTCCTCCACGTATTGACGCGTTTCAGGGGGAGGAGGACGTATTACGAGTTCAGGGACAGGTTCTACGCCTTCTGGCTCAGGGCCGTATACCGCCATAGGGACGTGACGCCGGAGGACGCGCTCGGCGACGCGGCGGCGGCGGAGCTGGAGGAGTTCTTCCGCTGGGCCTTCGAGGCGACCGTCAGGGAGTTGCTGCCCCGCCTCTACCCGGTGAGGAGGGCGACGAAGGAGACGGCGTTTCTGCGGAGCGGCGGCAGACGGGTTCAGCTGGATGTAGACGCCTTCGGCGTCAACGAGGAGCGGAAATTCGCCGTATTGGCCGAGGCCAAGTGGGGCCCGGCGAACCCGGACGAAATCCTCCCCAAGCTACGCGCCGCCGCCCAGGCCCTCATCCCCAGCGGCTGGGAGGTGAAATACGCCATATTCGCCAAATCCTTCACCAGAGAGACGCGGGAGGCGGACCTGATCACGGTCGAGGCCTTGATGCGGCTGGCCGCCGGTCCCTCCTAAGCGCCTATGCGCATCAGCCGATCCGCAAGGGCAATACGCCCGGAAGGTCGGAGCGGCGAGGCGCATGCAACCCGTGGCCTATCTGCGGGCGCCAGCTCCGCCGTAAAACTGGTCTCTATTGGACCGGGTTGCTCCAAAAAATGGTCTCTAAAAGTCTAAAAGCCCCAAGGTAGTTCCATCCCGTGAAGGAGCGATTCAAGAGGGTTATCGCCGAGTGGCTCTCCGGCGGCCCTCCCGAGGCCCTGGACAGGGAGGTGGAGCTCCCCCTGGCTCCGAACGAGGTGGTGACGGTCACCGGGGCGAGGAGGGCGGGCAAGACCTACCTGCTCTTCTCCACGATACGTAAAATATTGGACAGAGGCCTGGCCTCGCAGGACGAAATACTGTACGTCGACTTCGAGGACTCAAGGCTGAGGGGGGCTAGGGCCGAAGATCTCGACGGGATGGTGGAGGCCTTCGTAGAGCTCGCCGGGAGGAGGCCTAGGTATCTCTTCCTCGACGAGGTCCAGAGGGTGGGCGGCTACGGCGGCTGGCTCAGAAGGAGGCTGAACGCCCACGTCTACCTCTCGGGCTCGACCTCCGAGCTCACTCCGAGGAGGGTGGCGGACGAGATGAGGGGGAGGAGCGTGAGCTACGAGGTCTACCCGCTGTCCTTCAGGGAGTTTCTGAGGTTCAAGGGCGTTAAGCTGGGGAGGTATTTCGGCCACACCGAGGAGAGGGGGAAAGTCCTCTCCCTCCTCAGGGAGTATCTGCAGTACGGCGCCTACCCTGCCGTCGCGCTGAGCGGGGACAGGGAGAGGCTCCTGCGGTCGTACTTCGACTCTGTGGTCGTCAGGGACTTGAGCGTGGTCAAGCCGGAGGTGGCTGAGTACTTCGCAGACTCCTTGATATGCGGCTACTCCTCGCTGATATCGATGAACAAGGTCTACGGCGACTTACGGTCGAGCTTCAGGGTGGGGAAGGAGACTGTCTCGTCCCTTTTCGACAGGGCCGAGGAGACCTACTTCGCGTTTCTCGTTGAGATCTTCGACAAAAGTCTGAGGAGGAGGCGGATGAACCCTAAGAAGCTCTACGTCATAGATACGGGCTACGTGCACGTAAGGGGTTGCGAGTATTCGATCTCCAAGGCCATGGAGAACGCAGTATTCCTGGAGCTCAAGAGGAGGGGCGTGGGGGATATATACTACTGGAAGGAATACGGGAAGAGGGACGGGAGGGAGGTGGACTTCGTCGTCGCTAGGAACTTCAGCCCGCTGGAGCTCATTCAAGTGACGTACGCCGAGGATAAGGTCGAAAGGAGGGAGGTCGAGGCCCTAAAGAAGGCGAGGGAGGAGCTGAAAGCTAAGAGATGCACAGTGGTTACAGATAATGGAAAGCCTCGCCCTTTAGGGCGGGGTGCCGGTTCGTCAAGCTTTTTTGTGGGAGGTGGACACATGGAGAACATGGGGGGCGTGAGGAGGGCTGTTGCCGTGGAGGTGGAGAGCCCGCCGCCCGAGCTTTCCGCCGTGGAGGAGGCGTACCGCCGCATC
>Ga0081474_120008_pt1 | contig 18382 bp, 20 predicted proteins | sample OneHunmetagenome_2_FD_70978 | JGI IMG/M metagenome (GOLD analysis project Ga0081474, IMG submission 70978) | Ferrous microbial mat communities from One Hundred Spring Plain, Yellowstone National Park, USA v2 (version 2) | ecosystem: Environmental > Aquatic > Non-marine Saline and Alkaline >... | reverse complement strand
CCTAAACGACGTAATGGTCATGGAGCCCGTTTACGCTGGCGGCAGGTTAGTGGGTTACGTCGTCAATAAGGCTCACCACGTCGACGTAGGCGGACCAACACCAGGCAGCATAAACCCACTAGCCAAGACTATATACGAGGAGGGGCTCATCATACCGCCGGTTAAAGTGGTCAGGGGTGGTGAGCTTAACAGGGATGTCGTTAACATGATCCTAAGCAACTTCAAGACCCCTGAGACAGCCCATGGGGACCTAATGGCCCAGTTGTCAGCCAATAAGGTTGGGGCATCTAGGATTAGGGAATTGGTGAGTAGGTACGGTGTTGATGGTGTCCTGAGGGCGTGGGGTGAGGGCATTGAGTACGGCAGGAGGTTAACGGTGTTGGAGACCTCAAGGTGGCCTGATGGCGCTTACGAGGCGGTGGACTACATGGAGCTTGGTGAGGATTTGCTACCAATACGCATAAGGGTTGAGGTTAAGGGAGGTTTAGTTAAGGCGGACTTCACCGGTACCCACAGCCAGGTTGAGGCACCAATAAACGCCGTACTTGGCGTAACGTACTCAGCGGTCTCCTTCGCCGTGAGGTCACTGTTAAGCGGAGACATACCCACTAATGAGGGCTTCTACAGCGTAATCGACGTGAACGCCCCGGAGGGCACCCTGGTGAATCCAAGAAAGCCGGCGCCGGTTAGTGGTGGTAATGTTGAGACAAGCCAGAGGATAGCAGACGTAACCTTCAAGGCCCTGGCCAAGGCACTACCCAATAAAGTCCCTGCGGCTGGGTCAGGTACGATGATGAATATCATGCTCGGTGGCCCACTACCAAACGGAGGCTACTGGGCCTACTACGAGACTATTGGTGGGGGGACTGGGGGTAGGCCTGGTAAGCCTGGGGTTTCAGGGGTCCACGTAAACATGACCAACACCTTCAACACGCCCATTGAGATTGCGGAGAGGCAGTACCCAATACTCTTCACGGCTTATAGGATAAGGGATGGGAGTGGTGGGGTGGGCCTATACAGGGGTGGGGATGGCATAGTGAGGTCCTTCAAGGTCCTCACCCCAGCCAGGTTATCAATAATGGCGGAGCGCTTCAAGGTGAGGCCCTGGGGGCTTTGGGGTGGGGGTGATGGTGAACCTGGGGAGGTAACGGTGACTAGGGTAGATGGGTCAGTGGTTAAGCTACCCAGTAAGGCATCAATAGACCTAAACCCCAATGACGAAGTAACCATAAAAACGCCAGGGGGAGGTGGTTGGGGCAAAGTTAAGTAGATTCTGTTGATCCTGCGGGTTTCTCCCAATATCGGTATGGTTCAGCATGAGAGGGTTTAGAGTGGCATCACTGAGAATAATATCACTAGGGCATATGCCATTAAGCATCGGTGTAGTGGGTACCTGCTTAAGAGTAAAAAGCCCCAGGTACCATCAACACTGGCTTCATTACCAATTGGCTTAACGAAATTATTTTCACAAAAACCTAAACATTAATCAAACCTCATGAACGTTAAGCATCATGGGTATTGTGAATTAAAGCTTTTAGGTCCATGACCTAGTTAATCAATTATGTGCGACATTAACTTAGAAGATATAGTCCCTGATGAGGCATTGGATGCGTTTAAAATGCTAATTAGCAGGAAGAATATTGGCCTAGCCTGCGATTTCCTGATGAGGCATTATAGGGATGAATACTGGCCCAGGAGAATGGGCCCAATGCCGCCATTGAGGAGGAGGCGAAGTAGTAGCATCATCACCCTACCTAAGCCAAAGAGCGTTAGTACACCGATCAGTGTGGTAATTAGCACAAGGCGGAGCGCCGATGACTTCGCCAATGAACCCATAAGTATTGAGGACCTAGCCACGGTGCTGTACATGGGTGTCGGTGTTACAGGTTGGACCCAGGCCTACGGGTATGGTAAATACCCGCTACGCTCATACCCCTCTGCAGGTGCGCTGCAGCCTGTTGAGGCTTACCCGGTGGTTAACAATGTGCTGGGCCTTAAAAGTGGGTTGTACAGGTACGACCCCTTTGACCACGCCCTTGAGGTCTTAAGGCTTGGTGATTACAGCTCATTGATGGCCGACATAGCCCTCGGGCAGGATCACGTTTCACGTGCATCAGTGGTCATAATACTTACGGTGATGTATGCTAGGACCTATTGGAAATACTGGAAGCGGGCTTTAAGATACGTGTTACTGGACTCTGGGGCTGTTATGGAAAACATTTACCTAGCCGCCACAGGCCTTGGATTGGGTGTCAGGGCTGTTGGCGCCTTCTATGATAATGAACTATGCAAGTTTTTAGACATTGACTGTATGGGTGAGTTTCCCGTGGTTTTAATGCTTATTGGTAAGGGGAGTTTATGAAACTCAATTGGTTCAGCTACCCAATAATGCTCTTAATGCGCTCAAGTTTCTGCTCCAGCTCCCTGCACCTCTCGCTCACCACCTTGTTTAACTCATCCTCGGTGTACAGTCTCTCAATTTTTATATTAGAGAAGTTGAGTTTATTATTTCTTTGATCGTAAATAACAACAACACTTATCCTAACAAGGGCTAGTTTATCTATGTTCATCTTCATCATCTCCTCATATATCAACCTATTTAACTCTGCAATATCCCTCAGGATCACATCTTCAGGTACTGTTCTTGAGAAGGCGGCAAAGGCAGCACGCCTTAGTTTATCGGCAAATCTGGCAGCCACTATAATGCCTGTCCGCAACTCCACAGTCAACGGCCCCTGTACAGTAAATCCACCATACAGTTTCTCATACTCAATAACCCTCTCCTTATCCCTCTCAACATCCTCACTGGGCTTCCAAGACATACTAATTATACCAATGCCCAGATTATTAAACTTATTCTTCATTATTTCATCGTTCCAGACTAAATCTTTAAGGGGTTTAAGGCAAGTTATCCTTCCTCCCCCATCCTTGATGGGCTGGGAGGAGCTTGATTGCGTAATTAACCTTACCTGATCTAAGGGTAGATATTTGCAAGATGAGTAAGGTTTTTAACATTACGCGGGCGTAATAATTACGGGGGCGTAATGTTATTTGATGTTAGGCCTAAGGAGGATAAGAGAGACCTTTACGATAGAGAGAGGGAGTTGAGTGAAATAAGGGAGAGCATTGATAGGAGGGTTTGGCTATCAGTTTACGGCTTTAGGAGGGTTGGTAAGACCAGTGTAGTTAATGTCGCAGTTAATGATCAAAGATATATTGTCGTCAAGGTTAACTTAATGAGACTCTACGACCCAAAGAAGAGAAGGTACTCAAGGCCCGACTTCATTAGGGTATTCCTGGAGGGAATTAATGAAGCCATTAGGAGGTATACGCTGGGTGGTAGGGTGGTTAGGTTCATCTCTAATGTGTTGGGTGTGGATGAGGAAACCTTCCTTGAGTTCAATGCTGTGAAGATTGGAGTCAGGTTGAGGAGATTTAGGGACCAGGACATTAACTCAGTTATTAGGGAGTTTAACCAGTTAGCTAAGGATAATGGCAAAATACTTGTTGTAGTCTTTGATGAGGCACAGGAATTGATGAAGGTTAATGGCCTTAATCTACCATCCCTGCTCCATGACATCTACGATTACTGTAAGGATACGGTGATAATCTTCACTGGTAGCATGATTGGGCTCGTGGAGGGCATGTTAAGGGGTCTTGAGTATGATAAGCCTTTCTTTGGTAGGTTGATAAGGAGGGTTAAGGTGGATAAATTCAATGAGGATCAGTCAAGGGACTTCCTGCATAGAGGCTTTGAGGAGGAGGGGGTTAGGGTGAGTGAGGATGTTATCAACGACGCCGTGACGAGGTTTGACGGTATAGTAGGTTGGTTAACGTTATTTGGGGCTGAGTACTCGTTTAGGGTTAAGCATGGGGAGTCTGTTGACTTAAGTGAAGTGGAGGGGATGGCGATTAATGAGGTTAAGGAGGAGTTTAAGGGCTTCCTACTTGGCTCCCAATCCCCAGAAAGATACTCAGCCGTAATCATAGCACTGGATAGGTTAGGCGGGAAGGGTACGCTGGGTGAGGTGGCTAAGGTGGTTAAGGCTTTAATTAGGGAAACCCCAGAATCAAGAGTCTACGAAATACTAAATAGGTTAGTCAATATGGGCTTTATAGAGAAGATAGATGATGAGTACATACTGCCAAGGGACACACCAAACAGGAAGGGAATGCTAATGGCATCAAGAGAAGTAATAAGTCAGTGGTAATGCATCGGTAGTTTTAATCGTGAATTTCACCGATTAGTTTATATAGGTTCTCACTAAGAACTAGTTCTTGGTGAGAACTCATGTACTTCAGCGATAGACCGATAAATAGCTTGAGACTATTAGTCGGTGATGGACATAGGAGGGCTGTTTCTCGTATTAAGGATGATATTGAGAGAGGAGTTTTTGCGGCGGTTCTTGGTCCGCGTAGGGTTGGTAAGACTAGTGTTGTTAGGGTTGTGCTTAATGAATTTAATTACCCATACATCTACTTTGATCTTTCACCATACATAGGCCTTAGGTCTGTTAGTTACCAAGCCCTTGTGCCGAGCGATATGAGGTTTAGTGATAGGCAGGTTGAGGTTGATCTCGAACTTAACCTTTCAATACTCAAGTTAGGTCTTAAGAACGTTAGAGTTACTGCGTCAGTGTTTCAATCGAACCTGTTGACTCTTATGAGGGAGCTTAGTCGTAGGCATGATAGGTTTGTTGTGGTGTTTGATGAAGCTCAGGTCTTGCCGTTTATAAGGGGTTTCAATTATAGGGGCTTTCTTCAGTTTATCCACGATAATTACCCAAACATAATAGTCATACTGACGGGCTCAATGCCGGGGCTCCTTGAGAGAGTTATTGCACCATCGGCTTCTGAGGCTGGTTTTGCTAGGTTTGTTGATGAGGTCGTTATCGATAGATGGGGTTTAGACGATACCGTGGAGTATCTATCGAGGGGTTTCAATGAGGCTGGTATTCATTATACGAGGGATGAGTTGGTTGAGGCGCATAATGTTCTCTCTGGAATCCCTGGTTTCATTGTGATGTATGGAATAGGGAGGAGTGTTGGGAAGAGCCATGTTGATGCCCTGGAGAGGGCTAAGGAGTACGCAATATCCCAGTGGCTTCATGATTTAGGGGCATTCGTTAAATTATACAATTCCGGCGTCTACATTACCGTGCTTAAACTACTGGCTAATTTCCCAATTGGCCTATCATGGAGTGAAATCATGAGCGAAGTGAGTAGAGCATTGGGCAAGCCATTAAGTAAGTCAGTAATGCATAGGGTAATTACAAACCTGACCAAGGGTGGTTTCATAGCTAAGGTAAATAGTAATTATAGGATAGAGTACCCAACATTGAGGGAGGCTGTTATCAGGACTAGAATGCCTAATGCCTATTATTGAATACGTATTTTATCCACATAATCTCGGCTAGCTATAACAGGGCTGTTGGTTGGTACACCGAGAAGCCTGGCTATTAATGGGCACTTAGCCCTTAGTAGAAATAATGCATTGCCCAACCTGAGCTTTAGCTCTAGGTACGTTTCGAAGTTGTCCAGGCCCTTCATTATCAATAGATCATGACCTCGAAGGCCTCTATTGCTGATACCGTGAACACCACGGCTAAGTCGCCACGCTCCTCCTCACCGCCCCCACCCTTGTTCATCCCTTAAAGTACCTTCGGGCACTCCTAAGTAGCCTATACCCAAAGTAAAACAGTATTACTGCTGAGGCCGCTAGTACGTAGTCGAGTGGTAGGTAGACTATGTAGCGCCCCACCGTGAAGTTGGGTATCAACACCAGTAGGACACCGGCTAGTGAATACAGCACAGGTCTAAACCCCCTTGTACAAACCCTGGTAAATTGCAGTTACCGCGCCTGCTTCGGAAAGTTCTAAGAGACTTATACCTAACGCCGCGAAGAAGACCCCAAATTCCATGCGCACCACCCTATGGCTTTAGTTTTTAAAGATGTCCCCATGGCCATTACGCTCCGTTCCTCTCATCTCGGCGCCCCTAGTAAGAACGCATCAACCATCATTTGAATCCACGTAACATAATATTACTTAGTTGATGAGAATCCTTAATGTAAGGTAACATAACCTATAGCATCACTACGGCGATGGATGGATTTTTAATCATAACTAGGCATAGTTAAAGGGCTGCGATGGGTAATACGGCTGCTGTGGTTAGGATTTGTAATCCGCGGGATGATGAAGATTATTATAAGTTCAATACATGCTTAAGCACCTTTGTGAGCCTTAACTTGGAGATTTCCCAATTTTCACCAGGCTCATCTTTTTCCGCCGGGTCAACCCTAACCATGTATAATACTCCACCGTTCCTAAGCGAGATCCTGGCAATGCCACCGCCCTTAACCATCATGCCCCATAGGCCTTCTGTGGCTTTATCCTCCTCGTCATAGGCCATTCCAACGGCTAGGTCTGGGAATGCCACTATGCCGAGGTTAGCATTATACTCATGCATGTAAGCCATTGCCTTAAACCTACCGGCCGTTATGTAGGTGGGGTTGCTTGAGAACTTACACTCAACCACAATAACCCTCTCATTACTACTAACAGCCGCGTCAGGTCTGCCCCTAATTCTCTCAGCAATACCTGTATCGCCGTTAACATCGCTGATTATTGAATTGTCCAATGCACTGTTGAATAGCACTAGGACCTCCTCGGTACCCTTAATGAGCAGTATTCTTCGTGGGTTACCACTCACGATTCTATAGCCGTTCTCAATGAATATGCTAAGTAGTAGTGTGTAGACAAATATCTCATAGAGTCTCCAACCAAGTAGTACCAGGTTACGCCTACTGATCCTTAACCTCCTCTGTGCAATTAAAATAGGCTTAAGGAGGTGTATACTCAATAGGTATGCGTTATAAGCCCTAATGAACCATGGTGGTGAGTACGGTAAAAGCTTCCTAACCTCACTGAGTAATTCATCACCACTATACCTGATGTTGGGCTTAGGCAACCTGTTAATCAGCCCCCTAAGTCTCTTAATTGCATCGCCTAGGGCATTAATCCTACTCTCCAACTCACCCGCCATAGGTTCATTGAACTTATCACCTATCTTACCCAGTTTCGGCTTAATACCCACTACATTATTACGAACCTTGTTAATCAACTTCAGAGAACGGACAGCCATCTCCCTTAGTAAGACGTATTCAGGTGACCTATTGGTTGGGAGGTAGGTTAATGAGGCGTATAGGCCGTTTGGGTACACGCTAATAGTCCTAGCTACGTCAACCGGGCCCCAGTCCTCTTCATCGTAGGTTACGCGGAATTCCCTATACCTAACATAATCGTTTAGGGAGGCTGTTACTGCATGAACCAGGTCGTTTACCACCAGGTTCGCCATGGTGATTGATAGGTAGCTTCTGCTTAACTCATCAACATTAAGGCCTTCACCGGCATACCCAAGTAAGGCCCTGATTACCTTAGCTGAGTTGCTGATTCCGTAGTGGTCAAGGTAGTACCTGCCGACTAGTATTGTTAAGTTTCTAAGTCTCTTTTTAAGGAGTCTCCGCCTCACTAATCGTCACCCAGCCTTACTTATAAGCTCCCTCACGGCTTCGTCAAATGCCTTCAACTCATTTCCGATTAATACGCCTAGTGAGGACCTGAGGTAATTTACGAAGTGGTCCCTAATCACCTCACGGGGATTCTTAGCCTTATCAATGATGCCGTTAACGTACGCATTGTTAAGGAGTTGAATACTGACCTTGACGGAGCCTGGGGATATGCAAAGCCTACCCCTCGACTTACCTGGCTCTGGTGGCCTACGTAGACCTCTAATGAAGTCTATTATCTCCTTATGAACGTCACTGGGTATGTCCTTGCCATACCTATTGAGGAATCCTTCAACGTCACTGGTGTCTGTTGGGCATTTGACCTCTATTATGATGAATCTCCTTAAGATTGCTTCACCAACCATGAACAGGTTCCTAATGTCGACGACATTCATGGTGCCGATGATTCTAATGCGCCTAAGTGGTTCATCGCTGTACTGCTCATAGAGTTTCATAAACTCCTCGGCGTAATTATCCCTCTCCCTGTAGCTCCTAATCTCCTCAATGAGCGTACCGGGCATCCCCCAATCCTCAGGGTTTGGTGATGTGAATATTGTGAAGAAGTCCCCGAATGCCTTATCAACATCAGCCCTATTAAACTCATCAATAATGAGGAAAACGTACCTACCCGGGTTTTTAGCCGCTAGATTATAAGCCTGTATCACAAAGCCCGATTTCCATTCAACTGAACCCATCCTAATGGTTTCACCACCGATAACATCCCTCCTAAACCATAATGCATTGGCAACCTTGACAATGGGTGGAACGTCGCTAAGGGCTTTAGCAACCTCCTTGGCAAGGCTAGTCTTACCAACGCCAGGTGGACCAATGAGCATAACGTTACCTGTCATCACGGCATTGGCAACGTCCTTAATAATGTCCCCATTAATAAATAACCTTGATGAAACGTCTTTGGCAACATCATCAATGTTAACCTGCCTAATACGCTCAATTGTAGCACACCTTTCAATTAAGAACTTGCGTAATTTAGTCCCATCCTCATCAGGTAAGGGTATTATAGAACCAAGCATCGGCCTCTTGTTCATTAGCCTATACGGTAAATCACCTATAAGCTCCTGGGAATACTGACCCCACCTACTGCAGTCATTACTCTTATCATAGCTGGATTCGGAGCATCCCTTAATGATACTCCACGTCCCTTCATCCTTTACGCACAGGAATTCAACCTCAATATCAACCCTAAGTGGCCACTTATCCCCAGCCTCATAGTCAATTGGCCAGAATTTATCATCACCCATAAACTTACTGCGAACAAAACCACCAAGCACTATTGCGCTCACTGGACTAGTCACATAGAGAAATGCATAGTCACCGGTATTAATTGAATTGTACCTGCTCTCTAACCCACTATGAAAACCCCAGACAAAATACCTAGTTCCCCCACTTCTAAGCATAATCAATGAATGCGCCGCATTAACAGCTCTACCTTGGAATACGAAATACTTCACGTAATCATGCAACTAAGTCATGTATTTAAAATTATCGTAAAACGGTACATAACCCTTATGGATTCGGGAAAACACAGTGAAGTAATGCTTGTCTGATGTACCTAATGTAGACACATATGATGCGATTCACCGTAATATCACTATAGATTATGATTATGCTTAAAAATGTTATATCTTTAAGTTTATTATGCGTGTTAACTGGGTAAGTGCCTTAGACTGGATTGGATTGATAATCTGGCTAGTTTCTCTCATTATTCTGCCTTTCCTTAAGCTACATATTACTATTCCTAGTTACTTATGGATTTTCCCAGTGGTTTCACTTGCTCTAACTATTGCTTATAGGATTAATAGTAATATCATATATGCAGTATATATAAATATTGGTATTATTCTTATTTATCTAATATTTGTGATAATATTAGTAAAACTTTGGCTCTATCTTGTGGCCGGTTTAATATTATTTGGATTATTTATAATCGTCTTCCAATGGATAATGGGAAGGGAATGGAGAGACAATCCATTTGCCTGGCTAATACTTATCATTCTACTTATAATCATTATGGCTATCGGCGGTGCCATTGTTGGACCTATACTTGTCTTGGCAGCGCAGTTAATGAGAATGAGAGGTAAAGGTAGATATCAACCCTAACTTGTCAATTCGGATCAGTAATAGAGATGTTCCAAGGTAATTATCTACACATTCTTTCAATTGATCTTCAATTACCTTCCTTATAATCTCGAGTAGATTAATGGCTATCTGCATTAAGTAAAGTCAGCTAGGAGTTCGTGGGGTAATTGAAGTCTATTGATGAACCTAAACGTGCGGTTGATTAAAGTTTAATTAGGTGCATTAACCTTGAAGTGAATTTGGTGAGAGACATGAGGGTTGATGATACTAATGGGGATGCTGAGGCTGAGGTAAATGGTTGGGTTTATGATTCTGTTGGTGGTTTTTGGTTTAGGGGTGGTGTGAGGTTTAGGCGTCTGCGTGGTACTGTTTTTGAGGTTTTTGATTATGGTGAGTATGAGTCGTTGGATGTTGTTGGTAGGGTTGTTGTTGATGTTGGGGCCTACATAGGGGACTCGGCCATTTACTTCGCCTTAAAAGGTGCAAGGAAGGTAATAGCCATTGAGCCTCATCCTGGTGCCTTTGCCGAGATGCTTGAAAACATTAGGCTAAACAATCTGGAAAACGTGATTATACCAATTAATGCTGGCCTAGCAAGCAAACCAGGAAAAATATGCATTGAGAATGTTGACTTAGATGCCACAGTGGTTACATACCACAGGCCAGGTAATTGTAACAGTGGTATCCCAGCCGTAACGCTAGGCGAATTAATGAGCAGATTCAGCATCAATGGCGGTGAGGCCGTCCTCAAGATGGATTGCCAAGGCTGCGAATTCGACGTAATACTAAACGACTACGAGCATGTTAGGCTATTCAAGGAGTTAATCTTCGAATACCACCCATACGCCGTCAACAAACCTGTGAATGCACTACTAAGAACGTTGCAAAGGGACTACCAGTGTGAGGTAGAGGGTAGCAGGAACCGTGGGGTTGCTCATTGCATTAAGAGGCAGGCACAATAGTGGCGGCGGTAATTGGCTACTCCTCTCTCTTGCGTCTTAAAGACAGGCTTAGCACGAGCTGTATGCTTAAGCCAAGGTTGAACGCATCCCACCACGTCAACCCATTGTGAGCTATCTGGGTGATTGACGTAACGAGCAGCACTATGCCAATACCAGCGAGTATTATAGACAAGGCTGGGATTACGACGCTTAACGCAGTTTCCACATCATCATACCTACCAAGTTTAACTAAGACAAGCGCCACCACGGATACTACCCCAACAACAACGGCTACTATTACCGCTATACCAGCCAGCAGTCCAAGTATTACAGCCAATACGCTAAGCCAGAAGTTCATTGATTAATATTTACTTAAGGGTTAATAAACTTGGAGATGAATCATTATCTAAAGTTTCAGCTTTCTACTGCCTTTACCCTTACCTTGTTACCTGCTCGTATAAGTATGCCTCTTCTACGACGGCGCCAACCAGCGCCGTGGCTGCACCTATTGCATTTGCATATTAGGCAGCTTCCTTCAGTGTCTTGGGTCACATTGCGGATCCACCACCAGCCAATGTTGTTATTTCTAGTTTTGGCCTTGGCTTTATTCTGTCGATGGAATTCTCAGGCATCTCAATCATTTTGGCGTATGCCCTTTCAACAAGCCAGCTCGGTATTTCAGACTTAGTTAGCTCAGGGTTGCGCTCGGGTCATTAATGCCCATGGCACCCTTTACTAACGCTATGTCGGTTGTGGTGATCGTACCACTATCCTACGATATTCCCTCATAAATTAACCTGTAGCTAACACTCATGAGGTCAACCTTAACGTTACTATCCTTCCTCGATAATATTACCCCTGGCGAGACCTATAGCCATTATGTCAGGTACCCTGATGTTTGCTCTAACACCCCCAATCTCAATCTCAAGTGCCTCCCTTGGTTAGCCATTGATTAATGCCCCTATATTTGCACCTTTACTGCTAGAAAAGCGCCAAACAACTAACTACAATAAAATCAGCAAGAGAATACGGAGACAGTACTGAGAAACCATGGGGCACCATGAGAGAAACAACATACGCCTAGGAGAAAGATTCAAGGACATGGAAGGAGCACACGCGGAAAGAATAATAACTAAGAAGAACCATAGGTTAGGCACACTCAATCACCGTTTTCATCCCAACAATATCATGTGAATAATACCAGCAACTTTATAATCGGGATTTACATTTATAATAAGCAGATACAGATGATAAGAATTTTAACTAGGGATGATGATATACCATCAATTCTAATTAAGGAAGCTCACAACTTATTCAAAACCAGAGATTTCGAGGTCGACATAGCAATAGCATTCGTAAACGCTAACGGCCTGAGGATCATAAAGGACCTACTAATTAACGGCAAGCCCTACCTAGTCACCAGCAACATCACTAAGAAGGCGTACGACTGGTTTAGTAAATCAGAGGATAGAACCCAGGCTCTATGATGATTTGCACGCAAAGCTATACATAATGCACAACAATGCTTACATAGCATTAATAGGCTCCTCAAACCTAACGAAGAGGGGATTCATGGTTAATTTTGAGGTCGACGTAATGCTCAGAGGTGAAGTTACGGATAGCTATTATGAGTAATTACTTAAAATATTCAACACAATATGGAACGTATCAAGACCAATAACGCAAAGCGACCTAGCATTCCTCTAATCAATAAGTAAGAACGTTAAAGTAACCAACAAAAATCTGCAAATCTCAATTAACAGATGTTTTTAAAATTATGTTAATGAAATATAAAATACTCGTTAAGTTTTAAATGATTTTAAACTTATTCGGTCTTGAATTCAACAATGATTCTTGGTACTTTGTCTTTTAGGGCTCGTAGTATGTATGGCGCATAAACACTCCAATATAACGTGCCGAAGCCGCTAGTGAGTATGTGTAGCCTAAGTAAGTGTCTATTGTGCTCTTCACGGACCTGCTCTGGAATGCGCTCGCCTGTGAGGGCTTCATAGATGTAATAAAGCATGTCAGGGGAACTAGGTAATTCATGGCTATTCTCGAACAATAATAGGGCCAGTGCAACTAACCTCTTGGTTAATATATCGTATTTTTCAATAGCATCCCTGGCATCTCTCATCAATAACTGTATTAACTCATCCTCCTTAGCTCTTAGTATGTTCTTGGCTTCCTGAGGAATCGTATTCACACCAACCCTGCCTAAATCCTCAACAACCTGTAGATATGGCTTTAAGGAGCTAAATTCCATCAGTGATTTCTTACGTGCCAAGTCGTAACCATGCTCTGTAATATAGTATAATGTCAATGCCTTATCCACAGAACCCTCACTTAAGTAACCTTCTAATAACTCCTCAAGTCCTTTAAGGATTTGTAAATCATTGTTCATCTAATTTCTCACCTATCCACTCACTTCTATCTTTTATTTGCTTACCGGCAATTTTAACACCACTTATTAATTGCATGGGATTCTTAATGAGCCATGCTCTTGGGTCATTCGGTATATTGGACACTACGATAAGCCAATACTTGTCTCCGTAATGAAGTGCGGCTTTAGCTTCATTCTCGTTAAGGTCTACGTCAAGGTTATCAATGTTTTCTCTTCTACCTTTAACTTCGACGCATATTGTATCGTTGCTAACTCTAGCCTTAAAATCACAACCGCCCTCGTGTTCGCTTATTATATCGTACTTGTATTTTTCACGAAGTATCCTTTTTACATACCACTCAGCAAAATTGCCAATTATTTCGCTCTTATCAGCCTTCTCCTTAACGCCTAATACCTTCACGAAGAATTTATGCCATGAATCAGTTTCTTGTTCTTTCTCTACGTATCTAGGGCTCACAAAAGGCCCTATTAGGAATCCCCCTCTCATCCACTTAAACCACATCTCCTCAGGCTTGTAATAATCATGTAGGTAGCACTTATTGGAGTCTTCGAATATCTCACTATTATCGATGATGCATAGGAGCTTTACAGCAATAGGTCTCCAACAATTCTCGGGACCCTTCTCATATAGTTGTTTCAGGAATCTTACAAGCTTTGCATTTTCGTCGAAATCTTTAGTCCTATCGAGGATGTCCTTGACTTTCTCCACTAAGTTAACAATATCTTTAAGGAGTGTGCAAATACATCCTGAGTAATAACCACATTGCTCTTCATAAAGTTTCAAGCCTTTTATCACTGGCGAGAAAAACTTCCTCCACCCCTCAGTATCACTATCATACTTAAGGTAGCCATCGATATCTAACAACTTAACGCCTAACTTCTTAACTAAATCATCAAAGCCCTTAAATAATTCAGGATACCAGACATTGCCTGAAGAATCAACATCACCATTTTTCGTTATGACCCATATCGGCCTACTCCCATCTAAAGCAACCCCGGACTTCTTAACCAGCACTGTGGCCGAGAGCAGTTTACCTCTATCGGGCTTTTGACTATCCACATATAATTGCTTCAGAATAACCTTCTCGACAAGCTCCCTCAGATTAACCTCTTTAACGCCGAGCCACTTAAGGATATCATCTCCAACGAGCTTCGCAAACCTCTCATCCACGAAATCAAGCGACTTAAGGTATTCATCAATTTCAGAGAAATTTTCACAGAGATTCTCAATATCCTGCGAAAACCTAAGTAGGTACGTATCTCTCGCGAGCTTTATATTCTCTGCTAATGTTATTACAAAGCGTTTATTATCAAGAACAGAATCCTTCCTACTATACAGTAATTTGTAGATCTTACTGAGGAATAGTGCTGCCTTACTGCCTCCTTCACTTAATTTGGCTTTAATTAGATTCTCATTTAGTAAGTCCATAAGATCTAACGTGATTACTTTGTCCCTAGAACGTAGCTCGACATTGGAGTCCAGGATGTGTTTATTAACGCCGTAAATGTGCCTTAGGTCGTCTTCATCGAATAAGCCATCCCTTATGAGCTCCCTAACATTATCAGTTACTTTAACCACAGAGCTTAGCCTAACATCATGGCCTTTAATGCAGATGACCGGTGGGTCACCAAGCTCCTCATCTATGGCCTTGATTACGTATTGTTTAATTAATTTCTCGAAAACCTCATCGCCAATGTATTGGTAATCAAAGACTGAGAGATAAGAAGTTCTGTAATTCCTCTGCAAATACTTAATAGCTTTCTTAACAAGATCCGCGACGCAACTCATCAACCAGTGGTTCCATTTCGCCTCAATGTTAATGTACCTTCTACCTGGATGCACAATGAAGTCGCCCTGTATGAGGAACTTCAACCCAGTCCTAACTTCATATAGCGGCAAAAACGAGTACATACCCCAGAACTTAGCGCCCTCAATAGGTTTGAGCCTATTAGTTGATGAATCTAGGTAAAAGGCAATTGCGATCTCACGCCTAACAACATCGCTCCTTTCGGCATCAACGGTTATCGGGTCTCTTTTGACATCATCAGGGACGTCGCAGTCCCTCTTTAGCACGAGAAATACATCGAATGTTTTAGAACTATTAATGTCGGAATTCACCGTAACACGGCTTATCTTAGTGCCCTCGAATTCACCCTTACTTTGGACGTTCCAAAATATGACCTTACTTATCTTCCTAACGTAATCCCTAATCCTAATCTCATTAACGTAATTTAAGAACAAGAACAGAGATGGTTCTAATTCATCAACTACTCTTGCTATATCATTGTATTTGGATTCGTCGATATGTATTACGAACTTAGTACCATCAATATACTCCGTTGACCCTATCTCCCGTGGCGTTACTTGCCACAAAACTTCCTCGGGTTTCAGACCGTACTTTTCTAAAGTAATCCTACCTTCAGGGGTATTCCAATAATCTTTATTGAACTCAAACGAGATATTCCTCGAATATACCTCTACGTGACTAGAGACCTTATAAACGGATTTCCAGCCGATCCCAATGAAGCCTTTATATCCCATTGCGGGCTTCTTACTACTCTTAATAGCGCATAGAGCCTCTAGGTCATGCTCATCAATTGGTTTACCATTATTAGCAATAACAACTTTACCCTTATACAACTCAATCATGAAATAACCTCGCTCGTTTCTTTCCTGCCTCTCCCTCTCATTCTCCATTAACGCATCCTCAGCATTTTGAAGAAACTCAAGCACGAATTGGCCAGGCTCTACATACATGAGCTTCACAAGCCTGTTAAAGATATTCCTAAGAGACTCAGCAGCTCTGGTTCTCGACTCCTTAAGCCAGTAATCCTGAATCTCAAGAAGCCTAGTTCTTAAATCATCCATTAACTAAGTGAAACTATAAGGGCATTAAATTTTTTTGTTTTGATTTTAATTGAAAGTGAAATGAATATTATGCTTTCAATCAATATTTTATTTTCATATAAGATTTTCCTAATAATTTTTACAGGGTTTCTCGAATAATCCCTAACTAATAGGTAACTAACGTTGATTAATTCTGAGTTTGGTTTTTAATTCCCCTGTTTTTGCTTTTTTTGTGCTTGTTGATGGTGTTGTTGATGTGGTTCATGCCTTTAGGGTTTTTGTTAGTGAGGCGTCTGGTCTGTTGGATAGGCTTGGTGGACTAACCAACCTAACCATTGTTCCTATGCTCTTCACGCCTCGTAGGTACATTGACTACTCATCGATTGACTCCATCTATGCAGTTGTTAGGGGTTTAGGTGAGGTTAATGGTTTGGGTGTTGTTTTGAATTCACTTGGTGGTGATGCTGATGAGGCCTACTTACTGGGTAGGTATCTGCAGGGTATTGCCGGTTCTAAACTGGTCACCTTCGTGCCTAGGTTTGCTAAGAGTGCCGCTATGATGATTGCATGCTCATCCGACGAAATAGTCATGACGCCTATCGCAGAGTTAGGACCCATTGACCCAGTGCTTAGGGAGTCTAGGACGAATAGGTACATACCACTGCAATCAATACTTGAACTGCTCACGATGCTTAGTGGCAGGGAGTTGCCGAGGAATTTAATCACTGAGATACTCAATAGGCTGCCTATTATTGAGCTTGGTGACTTTAAGAGGGCTGTTGAGCACAATGTTGAATTATGCGCAAGGCTACTTAGGAATAGGATGTTTAAGAGTGAGCCCGAGAGGGCTGAGGGGGTTGCCAGGGCCTTGGTTGGTTTTAAGCAGCATAGCGCAGCCATCACGCTTAAGGATGCCGAGGAGATTGGCCTAGTTGTTGATGAGGCGAGGGGTGAGTTGAATGACGTGCTCTGGAGCCTCTACGAATCATTCGTGAGGAATGTGGTTGAAGTCGAGGAGTTAACACCGGACCCGGAGGGTGTCGAGTTCAGGCTTGGTAAGGGGATAGTCATAGCCACCGCATCCGGGACAATACTAAACGACATTGTAATGAGAAAGGGAGGTAGAGGGAAGCAAAGCAAAGGTGGTGTGGATGTGTAGCCAGTGTAACTGCATAATGATTATTAGGGTGTGCAGTGATGTGCTCGTTAAGGAGGCGATTAGGCTAGGGGCCAATGAAGCACACTGCGAGGGTGATAGGCTAGTAGCGACGTGGGGCAGGGAGGAGGAGCCACCATGCAGCTTAAAATGCCTGGCAATACAGACAATGGGTGAGGTAGTTAGGAAGATAGTATTTTAATTAATTCGCAACCTGCATCCTCATGCAATAATTAAAACTTAAATAATCCATCGCATCCCTTACTAGGGTGTCTTAACTTGAGTGGATCATCTGAGACTTCATTGCCAGCTGATAGGGTTAGGGAGATTGTTAATGGATTAATTGATAAAGGTGTTGAATATGCAGTTGGGCTTTACATATACGCCTTCTGTTGGGAAAGTATCGCATCAAGGCTTGAGCCAGCTTTTGGGAGGGCAGTTGCTGAGAAGGTAGGTTCGGAAATTGCTGAGGCATTTAAGGGTACGAACCCATACGGTATTAAGGTCAGGGTTGGGGATTCGGAGATTTCCTTAATTGATTACCTCAGGAAGTACGTCTCAAGTGATGAAAGGATAACGAGATTGATACTTGGTGAGGTTGATAGGCGCCTTAATGCAATGCCTGAGGGGGAGAGGAAAGTGCTCTCGGTAGCTTCCGCCATCATTAAGGCGGCTAGGGATAAAAAGTACCCAGTATTTAGTGTTGATAAGGATGAGTATGGCATAGTATCAGTATCCTCTTCAGACTACGACTCTTTCGAGGGTGTTATCTCATCAATACTAGGCTTCGAAGTACCTATCAGATCTCTCTTCGAGAAGTACCTCCTAGGCTTCGATTGTAGTGGTGCATCACGTAGGCATACCTATTATTCGTTAAGGATATACCCATTTGCTGAGTCATACATTGAGAGGTTGGCGTCTGAGGCTAGGAATTACGTTAAAATTCCCGATAAGAGTGAGGTTGAGGGGAGACTGGGTGAGCTTTATAGGGGTGGCGATTTCCTGAAGTTATCCCTAATCTACCGTGCATCATCCCCCTACCCCTATTATGGTTGGGGTGCTCTTGAATTTCTAACGTACTTTAGTGGTGTAGAGGATTTAAGATCCCTTTGTAGGAGTGCTACGATTGAGGGTATGTACATTAATTGCTTCATAAACCCTCTCGTTTATGATTATGTTAAAGATACCATAAAGGCACTTCGCGACAAGGCCCTAGGCGAGTTAATGGGAACGTTTGGGGGCATCTTCGAGAAGGCTGGGTATAACTCACTCTGCGTAGGCAATTGCTGCATGTTCACTAAGGGTTCACAGAGCCCAGTTTACATGTGCTTCTCACCGTGGCCTGATCCTGATGTTGGTAGTGAGGCAT
>Ga0081474_115684_pt1 | contig 18538 bp, 15 predicted proteins | sample OneHunmetagenome_2_FD_70978 | JGI IMG/M metagenome (GOLD analysis project Ga0081474, IMG submission 70978) | Ferrous microbial mat communities from One Hundred Spring Plain, Yellowstone National Park, USA v2 (version 2) | ecosystem: Environmental > Aquatic > Non-marine Saline and Alkaline >... | reverse complement strand
TACTCTACAGTATAGCAGCTAACTTAGCGGTAAAGTGGTTCAGGGAGAGGAGGGGGTTAGCCACGGGCGTGGTGACTTTAGGTTTCGGCCTCGGAGCCACGCTGGCCAACCCTTTTTTGGCACAGGTTAGCACCTTTAGAGAGGCCACGTTACCCATAGGTTTGACCGAAGTAGTGTCACTCCCCCTCCTGCTCTACTTCTCAGACTACCCTAAGGGCATTGAGACCGGCAGGACTCCCCTGGAGTTGCTGAAAACCTCTGACTGGTGGCTGATATATTTCTCATACATCTTCGTAAACGTACCCATCCTGGTGTACTCCTCTTCTCTCGTGGAGATAGCCTCCCCTTTACCCCGTGGAGAACTCGTACTGCTCCTCTCCCTCTTCCCCCTAGTGAGCGGTGTCGGCAGACCGATCCTGGGATACCTCTCCGACCTAATGGGCAGGATCAGGACTGCCGTGATGGTGCAGGTCGTCATAGCCCTCGGTTTCTCCCTGGTCGTATGGAACCTCGTGTTCCCCTCGGTCATCGTGGTGGGCCTCTTCAGTGGGTCAACCCTCCCCATTTACTTCTCCTTGGTGGGGGACCTCTTTGGGGTCAAGTATTCTACCTCCAACAACGCCCTACTCTACACGGGTAAGGCAGTGATTGGAGTGTTGGGCGGAGTAGTGTTCGCCTACCTCTACTCCTCCAGTCCCTCCACAGCATTAGTTTACGTCCTGGGTTGCGTGATTTTGGGTACGCTCCTGTTCCTGGTCTTGATAACCAAGAACAGAATGAGGGTGGCCAAGCACTCGGCTACCTCAGGACAGGGGAAGAAAGGAGGCTAGGAAAGGACGTGATAAGTCAACATCAGCTTAGCTCCTAGGTGGTGAGGATGTCAGCACTGATATCGAGACTTTCAAACTGTCAACATGGCCGTGATCGGAATGATGACGAATTGAAAAATCGCTTGACTTCCTGATATGTAAACGTTCCTCGTCCCCAACGTCAATATCTTGTCGGTATCAGGTTCACTCTTCCTAACCTCTAGGTATATTCTCACCTCGTTGGGCATAATTATATCGAACCCTTGGATTGGGCGATTCAGGACTCCATTGCGATTTCTATTTGTTTCTATAGAATGAAAGTAACTTAATTGATCCTACGTCAGTACACGAAAAGGGGACGAGCGCTAGGCCATACCATGAGGTGTCCAATCACGTGGTGACCGCGCTCCTCCTTGAGGTAGTTGGGGAGGACGCGCCATTAAATGAATGACAGCAGTTATGGGACTTTCCCTTAAATATCGCCCTGTAATCAAGGCAAAATCTAATAACTGCTGTGATGAAGACGAGTCTAACTTAATGAAAACGTAGGGATAAACTGTAGCTTACACAAGGGTAGCCAACAAGCTCACCACTAGAGCCAAGGTCCCCAGTGAGAAGTCCAGTAAGTATACCCTCTTCGTCTTAGCTATCCTTAACAGGAGCCCAATAACCAATAGACCTGTAATCATGGAGCTCATCAGCGCTAAAAGTATACCCTCTTGCCCTATCTGATTGGCCACGCGACTCAGGGAGTAGTCGCTGAATAATAAGGTAGTCGCCACAGCGCCTAACGCAGCTGGTATGTAGGCTAGGTAAGAGTACCTGAAGGCGTCCTCGGGCTTGATCCCCAGGAGGAGCATCGTGGAGACGGTCATTCCGGACCTGCTCACGCCGGGCAGGGCAGCTAAACCCTGTGCTAAACCCACTAGCACGGCTTCCCTCAACCTCATCTCCCTAAAGCCCCTCAGGGACTTCCTGGAGTACCTTATGTAAAACCCGTTACCTATCAGCACAACGCCTAGTACGATCATGGGGATCCCTGGGTTATACGCGCCCTCCAACAGCCTGTCCGACAATACGTAGAGGGGCACTCCCACCAGGCCCGTCACCACGGTCACGACCAGGAGGAAGGTCAGCGTGAACCTGTCCCTGAGGGCCTTGACCACGTCCGTCCTGAAGTAGACCAACGCCGAACCCACGGAGCCCATCTCCATGAAGAGTCCGAAACTGTACGCGACGGAGAGGGATATCCCGAGAAGGTAATGTGACACCAAGATCTCCTGGGTCTTACTGCTTATGGGTAACCACTCTGATACCCCCTGCACTATGCCCAGGATCAATGGAACAAAGTTCAAGTCATCACCCCAACGCTAGAGCCACCTCTAGGCCCAGTGTGAAGATCATCAGGTCGTGAAAGGGTAGAGTCCCCACAAGGATGAGTGAGGCCAACCACGGTACCCTCCTCCCAAGGAACGAGGTGAGGACTGGTACCAGGAAGGCCACGGCCAGGATCGGTCTGTCCCAGTTTAAGAGGGCGAGGCAGGCCGAGGTCAGCAAGATGAAGAGCCTCATGGTTTTCCCACTCTGAGCTTTAACTAAATAAGAATATTGAATATATTCTATTTAGTACAACATAGGGTCAAGATACCTATGTATTCTATATAGGGACCAAACAGCAGTCCTTGAGAACTAGCCTTACTAAGGATCATGGAGGGGTTAAAAATCGAGAGTGGACTTGACCTGCAGTTGTAGAGGACACCGCGTCATCCTGCCCTCAGAAAGGTCGCTGGAGGAACGTATCTCGGATCCATGTCACTTCTCACTCAAATGGGTCATAGCAGAGCACTCACCGTGTCAGATCTCCCAGGTCTCCTTTCTCCAGGATCTCCCTCCTATTGGACACGTTGACCTTGTTGTAGATCGCTTCGTTCAGTTTTTCGAGTTCCTCTCCTGGCCTGTTGACGGCAAGATAACCTTGGACGGTCCCTCCCTTGACGTATATGGCCACGAACGAGGCCTCCTCTAACTTCCCCCTCAATACGTAGTCGTCATAGTCCGTGGTCTCCCCTGCGGACTCTATGTGAAGGTCGAATATGTCAGACCAGACCGTGGACAGGAAGTCGTAAACCTCCCTCCCCCCTCGCATGTTCCTAGCAGCGAGCCTCCCTGTGTACTCGGCGTTGTTCCAGTGCTCAATCCTCTTCCTCTTACCTGATGTCGGGTCCAGTATGTTGGCCACATCTCCTGACGCGTAAACTCCCCTCATGCTGGTCTCCAGGAACTGATCCACCACAATTCCGTTCTCTACCTTGATACCGCTCTGTTGAGCTACCTCTACGTTTGGAGTTATTCCAACTGCAACTAGAACCATGCTCGCCTCGAGGGTCATCCCCCCTTGAAGTCTCACCGCCTCCACTTTCCCCCTCCCCTGGAACTCCCTCACCGTGTCTCCAGTTATCACAGTCACGCCTCTCTTCTCCAGGTAGGACTGCACGAACCTTGAAACCTTCTCCTCAACAAAGGTAGACCATATGTAGGGCCTCGCCTCGATAACTATGGGTCTCAATCCGAGCCTCGCTATGCTCGAGGCTACCTCCACTCCGATGAACCCTCCGCCCACTATCACGGGTCTCTTGCCCATCCCGTCCCTTATGGACTTAGCGTCGTCCAAAGTCCTGAGGTAGTGAACTCCCTTCAAGTCCTCCCCAGGCGCGTTGAGTCTCCTGGGTCTTCCGCCAGTCGAGAGCAAGGCCTTGGAAAATTTGATCACGTTACCGTTGTCCAGGAAGGCCTCCCCTTCCTTCAAGCCTACCACCTTTCTCTCTTTGAGGAACGTTATCCCAGAGTACGCCTCCTCTCCTTCGAAGAAGGGTTCTCCGGTCTCTCCCCTCATATACTCCTTGGAGAGCGGAGGTCTGTCGTATGGATAATACCTATCCTCAGTCACCATGCAGACCTTCACATTTGGGTTCTGGGAGAGGAGCTCCTTGAGTGCGAAGTAGCCCGAAACTCCGCTCCCCACTATGAGGTAGTCTACCTGGAGTGAAGACATAAGTATAATATGGAGAGCACTAATAAATGTCTAAGATTAAACTGACTTACCTTCGAAGGTGTTTTGACCCGCTCATTACGATGGAAAATCTTTGGTGATTTTCTAGTTCAGATTTCCCTATAATAGTGAGGCCTACCATATAAATACCATCTCCCCGGTAATACTTCCTAGTACTTCCTTGAGGAAGAGGACGTTCCGAATCGAGTCTCTCCCTATGAATTGTAAGTATTATCATTGGTAATTTATAAGTCGTGGGACGGGGGATTATTCCTGTGACGTTTCAGAAAACGCTTCAAACGCACCATCGGTCAAGACGTGTGAATTTCCTAAACCTAATTGAGCCTGACTCAGGAACGGGATAGTGCGGAGGGGGACTTCTTGATTTGTCCAGTCTGCGGGACACCAGACGTTATCTTCGACTCGGAGAGGGCCCAATACGTCTGCGGAAGCAAGGGAATAGTCATAGAGGAGAACATCGCAGACCTGGGACCTGAGTGGAGGAACTTTGAGGATGAGACGATGAGGATTAGGGCAGGTCCTCCCGTGACCTTCACGGTTCACACAGAGGGCTTCGGGACGATCGTGGGGACGGGAGACTGGACGAGAAAGCAAAAGCTTAGGACTCTACAGAACAAGAGCAGGGTATCATCCAAGGAGAGAAAGAAGGTGACCTACCTGACTTCGTTGAACAGGTTAGCCGGGAAGCTTAACCTCCCCAGACCGGTGAGGGAAACGGCTGGGATGATCGTAAAGATACTCGTGGAGGCGGGACTGGCCAAGAGAGTCGATCCAGACGCACTCACCGTTGCGGTATTACACTATGCCTGTAGAGTACATAGGGTACCCCTTAGATTACAGGACCTGGAGAAGCTCTATGAAATAGAGGAAAAGGAGGTATGGAACGCCACGCAAAAGGTGACCCAGGCAGCTAGGAAGTTAAACCTAACGCCCAAACTCAGTCCTGCGGAGTACGTGCCCAGCATAGCGAACAAGTTAGGCCTACCTGGGGAAGTGATGATCAAGTCCATGGAGATAGTCAACCTACTCTTCCAGAGTGGAGGAACCAGCGGTAAGGACCCTGCTAAGATAAGCGCTGCAGCAGTTTACTTGGTGAGCACTATCATGGACGTCAAGAAGACGCAGAAGGAGGTTTCAGAGGCCTTGAACATCACTGAAGTCGCCGTGAGGGGAGGGTACAGGGACATAGTGGAGAAGTTGGACATAGACGTTGTTATGTAAGGGAAGGACGTCCAGCTCCATTGACTCGATTCACGTTTTTCCGGGAGACGTTTGAGAGATCGATTCCCGGATCGGGAGAGTTAGGCCCGGGAAGTCACCTATCGAGTTAGTTCATCGTTGTAGAAGAGAGTATGATGACAGCAGTTATTAGATTTCCCTTGAAAACAGGGCGATACTCAAGGGAAAGTCCCATAACTGCTCTAAGATGAGATAAAATCGCCTCGGTAAGGCAAGGACGGAAAGGCTCCCGTGTTTCAGGGTTGTAGGGCTCCGGGTGTTTACCCGTGGCGCAACTTACCCTCTTCAACCACTTCTAAATACACCACGGGCACCCTCCCAAGGGCTCATACACGGTCACCCCCAGATCATTAAGGCTAGTCGAGGGAAACTTCAATACCCATCCAACTTCTCTCCCATCCTCTTGAGCGGTGCCCGTCATCGGTTGGGAGGTAATCAAAAGGAAATTCCTTGGTAACACCACATGAACATAACTCATGTCGTGTTGGATTTAAAAGTTCATCAGGTATGGGATTTCTCGTTAGGTGTCGCCTTGAAGTCGAGGCAAAATCTAATAACTGCTGTAAAAGTAATTAAAAATGTTTAAAAGTCACGCAGGAATGTTATAGTCTCCCTTGTTTCTCAGGAGGTTTCACCGGTCAACTTGTGGGAAAAGTCACCAGGTGAATTACGTCGAGGGATTTAACCCTTGATGGCGGTCATCAGATTTTGCCATCCTTCTGGTCTAGTACGATATTCGAGGGAAAACTTAACTGCCGTCATTAACTCTGGGAACCCCGCCCTCATGGTAGGAGAAGGTGAGACATAATAAGAGGCCAGGCATATAGTATATGATGATAAAGTTGAAGAGGATATACGACCCTCCTACCCCAGATGATGGGATTAGGGTTCTGGTGGACGGGTTATGGCCAAGGGGACTGAGGAAGGATGAGGCGAAGGTAGATCTTTGGCTGAGGGAAGTTGCCCCCTCCAAGGAGTTGAGGGAGTGGTTCTCCCACGACCCGTCGAGGTGGGAGGAGTTCAGGAGGAGGTATAAGGCAGAACTTGAGAAGAATGAAGGGATCTCGGCCCTGAGGGAACTGATCAAGAGAGAAAAGACCATCACTCTCCTCTTCTCAGCTAGGGATAGGGAGAGGAACAACGCCGTAGTTCTCAAGGAGTTCCTGGAGATTTCGAAGTGAGAGCATGTTTAAGGACCCAATCTCCCTACTCAAGTTCGAGCACGCGGTGATAAGAATAAGGAGCGACATGGCGTTGAGGACCTTGGGTTGTGGCGTGGGGTGGACACTGTTGGAGGAGTTGCACAGTTTCGTGGTGGGCTGGCACGCAAGAATTGAGGACGTTTACGTCTTCCCTCTGCTGGGTGATGAGGTCAAACCCTTCTCCAACGATCACATGCTCATCTCAAAGTACGGTGATGCAGTCATAAAGGAGAAGAGGAAAGATTGGGCGGAAAGGTACGTCAAGATCCTGTTGGAGCACAACCTAAACGAGGAGGAGAGAGTATTCAGGGACCTAGATACGTCGGTCATGGGGGCCATACTGGAAGAGCTACGGAAGTATGAACCGTACGAGAGGATCACCGGTGTGAGGGTGAAGAACCTGTTGGGGACCCCCAGTTCACCATAAACTCCTTCAACGGGGGATCCTTGATCTGTCAGAAGTGGTATTGCCCCTGACGGAAATCTTGTGGTCAGGCAAGTGGAGAGCGATAACGTATTTCGACCAGCACCTAAACTCAAGGTGAGTTGAGGATTGAGTGTTAAACGTTCACGGGATTTATTGAAATTTATCATCACTATTTCACATCATCTGGGAAAATTTTATAAAATATTGCATGTCACCTTCTTACTATGAAAGTTTTGATCATGTTCCTCACCTTGTTAACACTCCTAAACGTAGCCTCGCCTTCGGTAGCCTTAACTCACACTTGGTCAATCAACGCTCACGTCCCTTCCGTGCCCTCCTTACGGAGGATTTCCTCTGACCCAAATTACTCCTTCCCTCTTCAGAGTGGTTACTATGGGTATTTCAATGTCACGACTTATGAGGGTCAGAACATAACGTTTACAGTTACCTCAAGCACGGAAGTCAACATTTACGTAATGTCCTCATCCCAATTCTCCCAGTTCTCGTCCACAGGCTCCTCCAATTACATCTTTCATGCCTTGGGTACGCGGGTCTCCGGAAATGTGGGACCCCTCTCGTCAGGGTCCTATTTCCTTGTGGTTGACAATAACGTATCCGGTTCGACGGCCTCCGTGAATTTGGCTTACAGTGTGTTACCCTTGATACCCTTCCTGGCACACAGCTCTCCTCCCGCCCCAATAGGCATAGCCGACTACGGTGTCATGAACACCACCTCAGGGCTCAAGGGCTACATCCTCAATTTCGACGAGGTGGTGGGTCACGTTAAAATAAATAAGATTGGGGCCTATAATGCCACACCTCCCTCAGGTATAAACCCCTACGGGGCTTCGCTACAGCTGAACGTAGTGCTTCAGGTTAACACTCCAGAGGGCGGATATCAATATTGGCTCCAGGACGTACTTAGCATGGAGACCAATGAGAGCATGTATTATGTTGAAGATAATATCTGGAATTTTACCAGTTATCCATCAACACTTTCCAACTCGAGCGTGAAAGGGAGAGGAGCAGTCTACAACGTGGCTATTTTCCTCTCACAAGGGAACTATTACGCTTATGGGACTCCACTCTACCCGTATCATCTCCCCCTCTCCATGGACCTCTTGATCAAGGAAGAGGTCGTCCCAAACGGAGTTGTGGTCAGCTTCGGTTACTATAATGGGACGTTGTACTGGTACGACAACGTTACCATCTCAGCTCCAGGTGTTACTTCGGCCTACATGATGGTATCGGGGTTCAACTACACAGGTAATGGATATACGTATTATGACGCTGAGTTGGTTTTCGGAGGCGATGGAAACGGCGAGTTCACTTACTTCACTTCCATGAACTCGACCCTGAGCCTGAGCTATCACCTCTTGAACGGGTCTTGGACGGTTCCCCCAGAGCTTTACGGTTTCGGTGCGGACACTGAGGAGGCGGCTGACAACCTCGCCACGGTGCTCGTCAACGGGGTACCCACAGTGGAGATAGGAAGAGAGAACTTCTTTTCGCCCCTCCAGGTGATAAATACCCCCATGATCGTGAACGCCCAAATGACTCCCATCAGGACGGAAGCAGGTCTACCTGTATTGCTGAACTTGACGGCCTCCGAGGTGGGAGGGGTAGTCCCACTAACTTACCTGGTGTACTTGGACGGAAGCCCTGTCCAGAGTTACACGGTGTATAACAACACCTTCAACGTCGAACTCAACCTCGGTATTCTTCCCACAGGGACTCATCAACTCACCCTGGTGGTGAGGAGCGCTTCGGGGCAGGAGGTCATCAAGACGTTCCAGTTCACCGTGAGCTCCGAACCCCAGGTCCACATCTCATCCCCCATCAAGGTGCTCGATCTCGGACAACAGCTCCAGCTGTCTGTACAGGCTTCAGGAGGCACTCCTCCCTACACCCTGGAACTCTACATCAACGGAGTGAAGGAGGGTCAGGTAGAGCCTGGTTCAGTGACCCTAAACTTCTCCTCCCCTGGTACCTACGACATCTACGTCAATCTGACCGATTCCTCCGGGTACACCGTTTCGTCTAACGTCATCCAGGTCCAGGTCAACCCCGACCCCACCCTGTTACTCTCCTTGAGTAAGGCTGAACTCGACCTTAAACAGGGGGATATCCTAAGCTTACAAGCCCAGGGAGGCACTCCTCCCTACACCCTGAGCCTGACAGTGAACGGATCATCCGAGCCTGTAAAGTTAGGGGAAAACCAGCTGAACTTCTCCTCCCCCGGCACTTACTTGATACAGGTAACCCTGGTGGACTCCTCAGGGTTCAAGGTGACTAGGCAGATCTCGGTGACCGTCAACCCCGACCCCACGGTTAACCTCTCCGCCAGCTCCCCAGTGCTCGACGCAAACCAGGTCCTGGACCTTCTCGTCCACGCTGAAGGAGGCACTACGCCCTACAACTTGACGTTTTACATAAACGGTGTCCAGTACCCAGCGAACCAGGGCGTCAACGCCTTCAACGTTACTCAACCAGGTACCTACGACATCTACGTCAATCTGACCGATTCCTCCGGGTACACCGTTTCGTCTAACGTCATCCAGGTCCAGGTCAACCCCGACCCCACCCTGACGCTCAGGTACAACGGGACTGTCACAGATGTTGGGGTACCCATCCTCATCTCAGCGGTCTCCAACTACGGTACTCCGCCCTACCATCTCCTCTGGGATGTCAACGGAGAGACGCTTCAGGGACAGGGCGTGACCTTAGGTTCCTCTCCAGGGACCTACGACCTGACGGTATTCCTAACCGACTCCAGGAATTATACCGTCTCAGCTACCTTGAAGGTCCAGGTCAACCCGGACCCCTCACTCCACCTGGGCTTGAACCAGTCCTCCAATAACCTATTGTACACGGGCAACGTCCTAGACGTGAACGCCTCAGTACAAGGCGGTACACCTCCCTACACCTACACCTGGATACTGGACGATAGGGAGATGGGGACTACGAGCAATCCCCAATATCAGCTGACCTTAACCCCTGGAAACCACAACTTGACCGTGGTGGTAACTGACCACCTGGGTCTCAGGGCGGAGTACTCCACGCAGGTCAGTGCGAGTTACAACTACTTGGTGGTGTTATCGCCAGTGGTAGTAATTGTGGGGGCGGTCCTAGTAGTGTTGTTGAGGAGGAGGACTTGAGGATAACTCGTTCGCGAGTTCACGCCCAAATCGGTTTTCAAACACTTCCCTTAAGTAGCAATTATTAGATTTCGCCTCGACTTCAAGGCCATATCCAACGAAAAAATCCCATAACTACTGTCCCTTAGGCCGACAGTTCCCTAATCCAGTCCTGGATTATCTGCCTTATCTTTGAGTAAAGGTGGGCTGGAGGGGAGTGTCTCATGTCCAGGAGTAATAGCGTGCACCTGTTCCCCATCTCCCTGACCTTCTCACAGAGGATCTTGGAGTGTTCCGCCGGTACGACCTCATCCCTAATCCCGTGGATTAGTAGGACGTCCTTGAGAAGGGAGGAGTGATTGACGGGAGAGGTCTCCCTGAGCACCTCCACGGGAATGGAGGAAAGGTACTGGTAGAGCTCCTTAGATCCGGGGAGATCCCTCCTGTTGTAGAGGTGTTCCAGTTGAAGTATCCTGTCCGTGGGCGCTGATACAGCTATCACGGGCCTCCCCTTCTTAGCTCCCGCAAGCAGTGCTATAGTCCCTCCCCTGGAGTGACCGGCTACTAGATCAAAGCTCTCCCTCAGTGCCAGCTGAAGCCCTTCTTCCACAGAGTAGTCGAAGGGAGGGACCTCGACATTCCCAAACTCCTTTAGGGGTTCCCATAGCCAGGAGACCTTCTCGGGAGAGGAGCCCTTTCCGTGAAGCACAAGAGACCTCATGGCCTGAACTTTTTCCCTTTCGTGACTGTACGCTTTATATTTGATTGTTTTGAGGTTCATGGCCATCTCACATCGGTTTGACTATTCACCTCATTTCAATTACAGCAGTTATCAGATTTTACCTTGATTACAGGGCGCTACCTAAGGAAAAATCCCATAACTGCTGTCAATTATTTAACGTCTAGTCGTGATCTAGAGTGGCGACTCAGTCCTCAACCAGCTTTGGGCGGGTCACAGGATTCCCTGGAGCCCGACGACCGAGGACCTAACCTCTACGGTCCTACCTTTTGGCAGAACCTACATAACGGGAGAGATCGTTTTTTGTACAGCAGTTATTACATTTAGCCTCGACTTCAAGGCTACACTTAACGAGAAATCCCATAACTGCTGTTTATGTAAAATAGAACTTATTGGATTTCCCCTTCTATCGCAGAGCGATATTAAAGGGAGTCCCTAAACTGCAGTAAGCTAGAAATGTTTTTCGTAAGATGGATTCAGCCATTAAGTCGCGACGACTTAAAGTTCAAAGCTGAAACGAGAACGTGAGCGTGTAACCCATATCTCTCGAAGCTAGGCCGGTTGAGTTAAAGGGTGAATCGATCAATCTAGCCGGAGCCACCGGAAATCGCTCCGCCTCCAGCCCGATCTTCCTCAACTCAAGGCCAGCCCTAGGGTGGAGTAAAACTTGACCAGTGCCCTGTAGCCAGCGGAACGGGAGTTAAGTTTGGCGAGCTCGAGAATGTCCTTATTCTCCCTGGCCACATCGAAGTAACTTATCCTTACCGAAGGGTAAATCAATATCCCTCCGTAAGAGGCGGTCAGCCTCAAGTCCAGGTTGAGTGACGAGACGGCAGGGCTGTAGCTCTCCCTCAATTCTACCTTGAACTCTTCACCCAATTTGCCCAACTTGGCCACATCGGTCTGTATCTCCCCACTCAACCTCTCCTTTACCTTAGGGAGGGTGTCCCTTAGAACCAGCTGAACTAACCCCCTCAGGAGCTCCTTCTTGGCTATGGAGTATTTCTTCATCCTCCCGACCTCCGTGAGGTAGGGGTTGCACACTCTCCTGCAGGCTTCACCCATGCAGAGGAGACAGTACCTCCCGAGGAGTATCCTGGAGAGTATCTCCCCGGTGAGTTCCACGTCGTAGAAGTAGAGAAGTTTTCCTTCCCTCACAGCCCTATCCATAAAGTCCGAGAACCTCCCGTCGTTCTTCACCGAAATTCCCTTGATGAAGTTCAGGATAACCTCCTCTCTATCCTTCCAGTTCGACGACCCTATCTTGAACAGGTATTCCTCGAGGCTCCCTCCCTCTACCACCTTCAGGTAAGGAACCACTCCCCCCTCGTTCCTCACCATCTCCTCCACTCTGGCAGTTAGTCCCTTATCTCCCCTCTTCTCCACTATGTAGCTCACGTCTACCCCCTCACCGTGGAGTTGGTGCAATGCCTCGTCCAAGTTGTCGTACTCAGGAGTCTTGGGAGTCAGGGTCGTGACGAGGTACTTGACGTCCTTCCCTTCTTCCCCTCTCCTGATGAGCCTCCCGAGCCTCTGATAGAACCTTAGGGGACTCTTGGGTACGTCGGTCATGATCAATAACCTCGCCTCGGGTATGTCAACTCCTTCCTCACCCACCACGGTGGAGATTATCACGTCCACCTCTCCTCTCTTGGCCCTCTCCACTATCTCCCTCCTCTCCTCCTTGTTGGAGTCCCCAGTGAGCACCCTGAACTTGGACTCCTCAACCCCCAACTTCCTCAGGGCCACGGCGAACTCCTGGGCCGTGGCCTTCCTGGAAGTGAATATGAGCACTGGGCTGAACTCCTCCACCCTGTAGGTGGAGAGGACTTGCATGATCGCCCTACCCTTGTGTCCCAACTCCTCTGAGGAGCAGAGCCCCAGGAGGGGCGTGGGGTTCTCCACCTTATCTGCGAGCTTCTCCAGGCTCTGACAGAAGGCCCTCCTCCCGTAGCTGTAGAGGGTCGACTCCAGGAACCTCAGGGTGTCCTTGTTCCCCTTCACTTTCCCCTTCAATAGCGACTCGTAAGCTACGTCCTCTAGGCCGTCCATCTCGGAGTCGAACTGGTCAGCTATGGCCTTGGGTGGCCTGAAGGAGGGATCCAGAGCTGATAGGGTCTTGAAGTCGTAACTCAGGAGGGACGGAGCACCGTACTCCTGGTAAAGCCTGGAGTCCAGCTTATACCTCTTGGACGAGGGCAGTAGGGCTGTGAAGCCCAGGATCTTCCTTGGGGAGAGTTGGGATATGGCCTCGACGTACCTTGGATCACCGAAGAGGTGGTGAACCTCGTCCACGATGAGTGCATCCACCTCGGGAGAACACTTGGAGGCCGTGAAGGGAGTTGAGACCACCAGGTCCCTTCCCTCACGAAAGCTAGTACACTCCCCCTCGTACTCCTTTCCTGACTCGGGGAAGACCTTAGACCAGAAGTTCACGTGCATCTGATCGCACAGGAGCCTCGTGGGCTCCAGGACTACCACTCTCTCGTGGCCAACGGACCTCAGGTAGTGGGCTAAGGCCAGTTCCACAAGGGTCTTTCCAGACCCTGTGGGCATGGAGACCACGACGAAGTCACTACTTTTGATGGCCTCAACGACGTCCTGGGCCACCGCCCGTTGATAGGGATAGACGGTGAATCCCAGGGACTCTTCGACGAGGGTTCCGAAGGTCTCCATCCAGCCCATGGCCCTAAGATTGAGGAAAGGAATTAAAAAGGTGATTGGGGCTCGTGAGCCTCCATCATCCCAGAAAACGACGGCAGGCTCTCGTTTAACTTGAGATTAGACAGTAGTTATGGGATTTTTCGTCGGATATGGCCTTGAAGTCGAGGCGAAATCTAATAATTGTTAGATTAGATTTTGAATTTCTGGGAAGTTCTACGGCGACCCTCGTCAAGCGACTCGAGGGGTTTGGCGTGGGTTTAAAGGTCTAATCGTGAGATGCCTAGCCAGGGCCCGATTTAACCGCCCTTCAGAAGTAGCGCCCTCGAAAATTCACGAATCTTGACTGGCCGAACCGAGGAGGCCGAGCGACTTCCCTGTGAACTTAGCAGTATTTCTGCAACTTAAGACTCTCCTCCAGTGTCTTATTGAAGACGTCTTACGAAGATCATGGTGGTTTAACCCAAGATATTACTTTCCTTGGCAAGATGAAATCCAATAACTACCACATTGTAATCCATTTATTTCTAATATGATTAATATAATTTACAGCAGTTATTACATTTAGCCTCGACTTCAAGGCTACACTTAACGAGAAATCCCATATCTACTGCAATTTAGTTGTGTGTGTCGAGTCCTTATTTCCGTAACGGTGTCTCAGTCCAAATCATATTGAACGGCCTTGAGGATCGTGAATTCCCTTCCTGATATTCAACTAGATTATCGATTTAAGGAATTTGATTTATACACCATTATTTTTGCCGATCTTCAAGTTTGCGGAAAAGTATTTATAACAAGAAAATAGGATATTAACCATGGCTAGTCCTCAAGAATTGGACGGTGTGTCCAGATTAAGAGGAGGCATAGCGTTTTTGTTCGTGGCAGCCTTGTTCGTCTTCCTGGGCATAGTGTTGATCGGTTTATCCCCTATCGGTGTCGTCTTTGTCGTGTTGGCGTTCATCTTCGCCGTCATAGCACTGATAAGGATGTACGGTGCCTTCTCTGCCCTAAGCCCCTACGTTCCAAACATGAACCTTGGGAAGATAGGGATAATACTTAGCGTAATACCCTTCGTGAGCCTAGTGGGAACCATATTGGTAGGTATAGCAATATACTTCATAGGTGACAGGTATCAGGAAGGCACGGTGAAAGTGGGAGGAATATTGGCGGCAATCCCTGTAATTTCCTTCATAGGATACATAATATCTTACATTGGTCTAGGTTCCGTATTGACCAAGATCCAGAGCGGGCAGTACGTCCCTCCAACGACGGGTTTAGGACAGACGACTCAGTCGTGGGGAGGAAGCCAGCCTGCACAGGGACAGACAGGGAGCCCACAGGTCTATCAGGTAGGTGGGGGATCACTGAGGGGAAACGTCGCCCAGTTTCAGCTCTACAGCAACGGTCAGCTCACCATAACTAGAGTTTCTTTGGAGGGTGTAGATGTGGCTCCCACCAGCGTACAACCCTCTTACCTTTTCCCAGGCAACAACATGATCACCGTTACCTTCTCCAGTCTACCCTCAACTGTGGTGTCGGGGAACCAGTACAGGCTGAGGATAGAACTCAGCGACGGGAGTGTGGTGTACGCCACAGTAACAGCCTCATGAATTAAACCGTTTTTTGATTGTCATTTTGATCTAGGACTGTCACTTATTGACGTTGAGCTGCACTATGTTTACCCGTGGCGTAACTTACCTTCTTTAATACTTCTAATTCCGCCACGGGCCCCCTCTCATGGGCTGAATCCTTTTTCCCGTTAATAGAAATCTTTTTGTATCTGTTTATAACGAATTTTCGTTGATAAATAATGATCTCTCACTCGATGTGGGCTATGCCCAAAAGGGTGGGAGTGATTGCAGAGATGTGAGCCCCGTGCCGTTGGGCTCTAAGGAGTCCCATGACCCACCTACAGTAAGTAGGTGGTTGAGGGCTAAGTCCTTGCACTCGATCATGAATGAACATAAAATGATTGAAATGAAAGTGTAGGGACAAACGGTCACACACGCTCACCCTCAAATCATTGGGGCTAGTCGAGGGAAACACCCTACCTTCTTGCGTGCGTCCCGGAGGAGTCATGTTTACATTCCCGGACGAGCAACTTCACCGTGATCACTCGGCCTCCCAGGGTCAGGTCGGCGGAATAGACACCAGTGGGTATCCCTTAAACATCACCCTGTAATCAAAGCAAAATCTAATCAGCAGTCACGGGATTTTTCGTCAGGTGACGGCCCCAAAGCCAAGGCGATATCTAATAACCGCTGACTAGAGAAATGCTGTTAACAATCTTTGATCTCGCCATGATATAGGACCTCATTCAAGGGAGACTCCCGTTACCGCCAGGTTAACTTAAGGGAGCACTCAAGTAGTTGGTGGTGCCCTCCAGGGAGAACCTTGAGTTGACGACTCGACCAACTGAGAACTCTAGGAGAATCCGGTTGGAAACCTGGAGAGGCGTTGGAAAGCCCTTCCTTAACTCACCCTAACCAGAGCACTGAGCTAGAAGACAAGGGGGATAGTCTCTTCTTCCTCCAGGACATCCTTAGGTACTCCTCACCGAAAGCTGATATGAGTTCCTCCTCCCTCCTGATCCTCAGGATGTAGGTCAAGGTCGTCAGGATCAGAGCTGAGACCACTGACAAGAGGGAGTGGGCCAACACGGATAACCCCAGGATAGCGAAGAGGCCCCCTGTGTAGGCCGGATGTCTCACGTACCTGTAAGGCCCCTTATCCACGAGGGAGTGGCCGTCCTGTATTTCCACCATAGGTGAGAAGAACCTACCCAAGGTCAGGATGGCCTACACCCTGAAGGACTCACCACCAATTACCAAGGTTAACCCGAGGTAGTCCAGGAGGGGTGAGGAAGGTTCACGCTCTGAACCTAACGCGTTCGAAGGCTAGTTAATCCCATTGATTTCAGGAAAATTAACCCAATATCTTTTAAAGTGCACACTTTAAATTACCCGTGTGCCGAGGACTTATTATGGGAGAGAACTTAAGGAAATTGAAACCTGACGTAACCCTAGACCTCCGAGGGGAGCCCTGCCCTGAACCTCAGATAGAGATCGTGAAGAGGCTGAACCATATGAGGGAAGGTCAGGTACTCGAGGTGGTCACAGACGACGAGCCCCTTCAGACCACCGTACCAGAATTGTGTAAGTCTAAGGGGTACCCCTGTGAGGTAATCAAGGAGGACAACATCACCTTCAGGATAAGGATACTCAAGAAGTGAGAGGGACTCCTCGCTTACCCTTCTTCAAGATGGGACAGCCCAGGTTCACGAGTTCGGGGGAACCTGCACGTTTAAGAAGTGTCTTCACTCACGCGAATGAAAGGGTAGCTTGAGTCGAGCTGGCCCCGCAGATAAGGGGATATGGGGGAATCGGTTAAGTTGATGAGGAGGGTTCGTGGGATCGAAGGCCTGGATCTCCTTGGAGTTCGTTGAGCTCACGGTTAATCGAGAACGACTAGCAGGAGATAGTTTAGAATAAGCGTCGAGTCGGGGGCCGTCCCTCAGGACGTAAATCAGGCCCTAAAAGTAGTTAGGATCCTCGTTGAGCTAAAGATTTATCCGTCTACTCTACATAGATACCGTGAAAGAGGATCCCTTAGCTCCCCTCCTCACCAGGTTACGTTTCATGGACAGGTTGGCAGGGAAGGCCTTCCGCATCATGTTCCTCCTCGGAAGGGGGGAGAACGTGAGGGCCAGCTCCCTCTACCTCCTCAGGAAGTTGAAGGGCCCCGACACAGCACCGCAGAGGGCACTCCTCTCGGTGGTCTTCGCTTCCATGGGGGACGAAGAGGAAGCCCTACGGTTGGCCTCCCCTGAGATCAAGGACGAGATAACCCATAACTTCTCTAACCTGGCGCTCTGCATCCTAGGTAGGGAGCCTCTTCTGGGTGCTCTCACAGAGCCCTGGGTCCTCACTGCCTGCTCCCACGTCTCACCTGAGTACGAACCTCTCGCGGGATACAGGAGGTGGCTCGAGCTGAGGGACTCCCTCCCTACCCAACTGGAGTACCAGAAGTCCTTCGTGATATCTTGGACCGCCATGAGGGACCGGAAGACCACAGGTGGGGAGGAGAACGTCGAGGCGTCCCTGGAGATGCTGAAGTTATCTCCACTGGAGAGCCCAGAGGCCAAGCTTCACACTTACACCAACCTTGCGGTCTCACTGATGCTGTTGGGGGATGACAGGTACCAGTACTACCTCGACGAAGTTAAACGTGGGACTGAAAACGAACACGCTCACCTCAGGGTCATGGCCTATCAATCGCTCATGGAGTTTTACGCCAGGACTGATGATGAACAGGAGACGATGAAGATGGCCAGGGAGCTCAAGAGGAGAGCGTCCAAGGTGGCCACGTGGATCATGAGCAAGGAACCGTTCAACAGGTCGTGGCTCCTCAGGGAGGTCTCCCTAAACTGCCTCTCCCTGGCCAAGGTACAGTACTGGACAGGAGACCTCTCCACCTCCAGTACCATAAGGAGGTTAATCTCCTTCTTGAGGAGGTCAGAACAGTTGCCCGTCATATCCACATTCCTGGGCCACCTGAGGGACGTGGAACTGGCGTTGGAGCTGGGCTCAAGGATGACGGGTCACAACCTTATGAAGGAGGAGGTGAGAGACATTGCAGTGGGACTTGCTTCAGTCTACCAGGGAACAGGGGATCCCAGGATACCTAAGTTAGTGAGGAGGAATCGTTTGGCTATCCCTCCGTTCCTGAGACACCTGGGGTGTTCGTCACTGGGCGAACGCCTAAGAGTCGAGCTAGGATATTGTTAATCTACCGTTTGTCCCTACACTCTCATTTCAATCGTTTCATCTTGAATCATGATCGAGTGCAGGGACTTAGCCCTCAACAACCTACCCGACTTCAAGGTAAGTCATGGAACTCCTTGGAGCCCAATGGCACGGGGCTCACATCCCGGATCACTCCCACCCTTTTAGGCATAGCCCACATCGAGTGGGAGTTCATCTTTTATCAATATAGACATAATAAACGGATATAAAAACATTTATGTTAACATGAAAAAGTATTCAGCCCAGACTTTCAGACATCGCTTGCTTGATAGGGCTGAATCCCTTCTCACATTACAGCAGTTATGGGATTTTTCCTTAGGTAGCGCCCTGTAATCAAGGTAAAATCTGATAACTGCTGTCACATTAATAGAAATCTTTTTATATCTGTTTATAACGAATTTTCGTTGATAAATAATGATCTCTCACACCGATGTGGACTATGCCCAAAA
>Ga0081474_130763_pt1 | contig 18592 bp, 17 predicted proteins | sample OneHunmetagenome_2_FD_70978 | JGI IMG/M metagenome (GOLD analysis project Ga0081474, IMG submission 70978) | Ferrous microbial mat communities from One Hundred Spring Plain, Yellowstone National Park, USA v2 (version 2) | ecosystem: Environmental > Aquatic > Non-marine Saline and Alkaline >... | reverse complement strand
GGTCAAATATATTCAATAATTCCTCCATTGAATAAGTCCAAATCAACAGAGATATTACAATTTGCAAAGGAGCCCTGAATCGCCCAAGTCCCCCCTTTTGGACACTTTAATTTTACAATAAAAATTTTAATTGAAATTAAAATTATTACTACCTACTTTATTAACGAATTAATCTTGTAATGAATTGAAATTAAATTCACACTTTATATAATTTATACCGCATTAACAAAATTGCTATTTATACTCTATGTTTTTATAATCCATTACAAAAATTAAGACGTATACGCTGTCTCATTAGGAAATACAGTTGCGAAAACTGTTACGTTATATGCTTCTAACTGTAAAACTAATGTATAGTTCCATACCCTTGAAGGTAATGTAAAATTGTACACTAAGGGAGCAGGCAAAAATACAGTCTTCTGAACACCATTCACTTTTATTGTAGCGTTTACTAAAGACGTTATATTATACCATATCCCCTTATGATCGTAATATACTGCAGACAATGTATAGTTAGCATTGCCTCTGTAAACCATTAAAAAAGACTTTGAAGGAGTTGAATTAAAGAAAATTATTATTGCCCCTCCATTTATTTGGTTTCCTACTATTGTAGCGTAATCAAGTCTTTTAGCAGAAGGAACAGAGTAGTCACTTAAGATTAAAAATAAGGGTATAAGAATTAGGATTATAACGATTATTGCTATTATAAACCCTAAATACTCAGACTGTGCTTTCATTTAATGATCACCTATAACGGGCAAGCAGTTCCCACATCATTATAGTAGACCTCTATAGTAGTTTGACCGTTTATTATGATATAGTGAGGAATATTCGGATAATAATAAACTGTGTTGTTTATATAAACTTCTTGAGCTTGATATAATTGACGATAATAAATAATCCCCGTAGGATCAAATGAATATTTACCGCCTATAATCCAGTAGATATTATTATATTGATATACTGTACCATTAAGTATTAAGCTAACACTACCTGGTGGATTATAATCGTAAATACCAATTCCATAATAATTAAAGTAAATACCAATTCCATAATAATTAAAGTTATTTAAATAATATATGTAAACTATAGGAGTAGCTGAAGGATTAGGCGGGACGAATAGGATAACTGAAGTCGAGATATATGACTTGCCGTTATATGTTATATTATCGTATACATAATGGTATATAACTCCGTTAGATTTTTGCAATGTATTATTAAATTGTAAAGTATTAACTGTGATATTAAAGAACCCTGCAGGTATTTGAATAATCGTACTTCCTTGATTAATAGTATAACTTTTACCGTTTATGTTCACATTAATTGGACAATTTATTTGATTATCACTATTACCTAGTATTGTTATTTGTAAATTAACTTTAGCTGTTATTGGAGTGTAATTTGCAACCATAACTACTGGGCTACCTTCTAAACTTACTTGAATACCAACGGTATTTGTAGAGTTAACACTAGCCTTACCTAATATTATCCAATTATGGAAGACACCAGATATTACTTGACCTTTAGAGTTTTCGTAAAAGACGTATTGCGGTACTTTAGCTTGAAAAGACCCAGTTTGATTCGGAAAAGCTGCAGGCGTTGTGAAGTTCTCAAATTTCCCATATATATTAGTAGTCACATTAGTTGAAACAGATATGGGACTGATGGTGGAATTAGATATTTGGGCCAATATTTCTAATCCCCCCTTTCCGCCCGTTGAGAAAGGACCTATTGACGAACCAGGTTGTAAGAAAAATATGTTACCTAGGGACGTTATTATTATAATTGGCCTATCGTTAACGTAGCCTGGCAAATTTATAGTTTGCCCTTCTGATACTACTAAGGGGTACTTTATTGAGGTTATGTTAACCCATACGCCGTTCTGATTTAGATAAAGAATTCCAATAATAGTTAAGTTTGAAAGAGGCTCAAAGGTTCCATTAGCGTAAATTAAATAAATCGTACTACCATTATAAAATATGGAAGGGTGTCCGGTCTTAACTTGTGAAATCTGTAAATTATGTAGATATTCGTAATTATTTACAATAAACTGAGAGACACTACTAGACTGAGAGATATTTTGTATATAAAACATAATGGGTATCATTACGGTAAGTATTATAAAAATTAGAATTATAACGGAAATAGTGTTAGATAAACCCTTCATTTAACCACCTCCGTTAATAGGTTTTACTCCATATTCCCATTCTTGATAATTTATTATAATAGTAGGAGAATTAATATATATATTACCATAATTGCCTAGAGAAGGTGAAGGTATATAAACATAACCTTGACCGTTTACTGAACTTACATTAAATACAGTAACGTTGATAGGATAGGATATAAGGCAGACATACTCATACTGATACTGTATAAACTTATTACTCTGATAAATAGTAAAGGATCCTTGAAGACTTAGTAAATAATCAAGTTGTATATTAAGTTCAGTTCCTTTTTTAAAATATATTTTCTGCGGTACATAGTTCTCAATATTGCCTAATGTGATCACAATATCGGTACCTAGTATATTTACTTGAAGTGGCTGGCCAGCTATACTTATATTAACTGGCGTACTGTTTTCAACTGCCCAGACTCCACTCGGAAAATAGAAGTAGTTCTTTATTATAACTAGATAATATGATTGATATGGCTGATAGTTCCCATATATTGTACCGCTTGAATTCACGAATACCTCATTACTTGATACTATACTAATTTTACTAATACTTGAAGCCAATCCAGTAAATTTATAACAGATTATCTCGCCACCTAAAACTGGTTTACTAAAATATCCCCCAGTGTAATTAAACGTTATATTGTAGTAAGAGGGAAACTGTATAATATGATAACCGTAAGTTAAAGTTAACGTAATTCCACTGCTTGGTATCTGGTACAATTTATTATCTACAATAACTGGAATTGTAGTATTCAGAGAAGTTAATGTGATAGTAGTAGTAGATCCTTCACCGTTTCCATTACCGTTATTACCATTACTAATACTTTGGTAGATATTAGTCCCTAAAGGTATATTAGCTGGTTTTATAGTAACCTGAAACTCTTGCAACACAGCCTTATATACAATAGTTAATACTAAGGGACCACTTACTGTAAATGTTACACCCTGAGAATTTGAGGGAGAGTTTAGATTACCGTAACCTACAATAGTCCAATTCTGGAATGTAGCTGTTAATCCGTAACCTGGCAAGAATATAGAAGAACTATTCTTATCAGCTATAGAATAAGATCCAGGATTGAGATAGAATATAACTGGAGTATTGTTTATAATATTCCCTTGTAATGCGACTTGAACGCTTATTGGAATTACCTTACTTCCATTTAATACGAACGCTGTAACATATACTGGAATTTTACCAGCAGGTCCAGATATGGTAACTGTAGTTATTGAAGTGTTAGGATTCAAGAAGTAGAAATTAGCTTCTGACGTTACCATTAATATTGGCTGGTTAAAAGCTGCAGGAGGCAAGGGTAATTTAGTAGTACTGCTTACTATGATACTGTTCTTAAGAACGGGAACCCATGTATTTCCGTTAAAGTAATATATTTGAGTAATATTAATCGGAATTGGAATGGAACTGAAAATGAATTGTATTGAGGGGTACTTAGTAGAGTTGTAATATATATTAGGATTACCTCTAAATACTTGCTGTTGTTGCTGCTGTTGTAATTGGGTATAGAGCGTTGAAGCTATTTTACCCTGACTTGAGTAAATTGGTGTAGAGTTTAATATTAACAAGGAGGGAATTAAAATTGATAATAATATTAGAAGCATTAGGATTAAAAATACGGGCGAAGATAATGCCTTCATGAGCTGGGCACCCCCGTAAATCCGTAATCTATTCTAAACCAATACCCGTTTGAATAATATAAGATCCATATTATTAAAATGGAATTAGAATTAACGTTATTTACTGTCACGGTCACGGGCTCATTTACGGGTATCGTATAGGTCATAATCGGAGTATCGTAAATTATTCCACCCCCTACGTCATATATAGGAGAGTTTATATTAATGGTCTTAGGTAATTGACCATTAGGTAAGTAAACTGAGAATGAAGGAGTACTTGTGGGGCCTATAATTCCTACATCTTGTTCTAAATAAGAAGGAACCGCAAATACTAAAATTGAGATGTTTAGTGAGACTGAAGGATTATATAACTCTATTACCGCACTTCCGCTGTTTTTAGAAACTAAAAGAGGTCCTACTGAAAGAGTTGACGTTGAGGATAAAGAACTAGCTTGCTGTTGGGCTATACTAAATAACTCATGTGGTAAAAAGTAAGTCATAGTAAGTCCAAAGAGTACTAGTCCTAATAACACTACTGCTATTATTATCATAAACTCCTCAATTACTGATGAAGGCATTTCTATTAATAATACCGAAAAACATATATATAAAACTTCATCAAAATTTTGCATATATGCCCAGTGTCGTAGTTAACCTAATGATTATTGTTGCCACAATAGTGTTAGCGTTAGCGATATTTGAAGTATACTCTGTCTACATGTCTTCTTATACATTAACGTTCTTACAACAGGAAAACGTTATAGGATTATCTAAGCTAGTGGGTGCATCTATATCTCAAGTATCATTTTACGGAATTCCTCCATCATATAATTATTTTAATGTAAGCTATATTATATGGATTAAATCTCCTACTCCTAAGGTTACTATAATACCCTTTGTAATTTCCCCCCAATTAAATCCTTTTTATGCACTCCCTAATGGTAATCAAAATGCAGCCCTATTTTATTCAACTACTAATGGTTACAATTTAGTTACTAGATTTCAATTTAATAATAACGTTTATTTACCTCAGCAAGGTCAGCTGTTGGGTAAGGTTAATTCATATGCATTTAACATCACGCCTAATCAGACTTACATCATATCAGCTAAGGTTAAGCCGGGGCAAGTAATTATTATTTGGATACTATATTACTTTAACGGGAAGTGGTACAGACTCGATTATACCTACTTAAATCCAACGAATAGTGGAATAGGAGTTTATGCCTTAAGTTCAAGTGGGCTATATGACACTAATAGCCCCACTCTTACTGGATTTCCCCAACCTCATATATCAATAAGCCAAACTGGATTTCAAATAGGTCTTTGGTTTTCCCCAATTAGTAACGCAACTACTCAATCAATTATACTAAATGCTACTCTTGGGCCAACAGGTTCTCAAGGTAAAACTTTCTCAATAGTAATTTATCAGCTTGGATATAATTTATACTTAAGTATAATGCAAGGTTCTATTACAACTTTTCATACACTTTTATATTCGCTCAATCAAAATACTTTTTATTTCCTAAATTTCACGTCTGGATCACAAGCTAAATTAGCGGGTAAGTTAAATATATCAATTTATTCATACTCTGGTAAAATACTGAATTATACTAAGAATCCGCTTTCATTACCTAGTGAGATTAACGGATATATTTTAAACGTAACCTTTAGTTCCCCTTTATTAACTGACGTAATAACTCAAGCGTTCTTTGAAACATTAAAAAATCAAGGTAATCTTGGCTCAACTAGTTTTTACAACGTGTCGAGTGTAATGCTTAAAGATGGCTATCTATACAATAATACATATAATTATACATGGATAATCGCCCATAGTAAAAGTCTTTACGCCATAGGTTACTGGTACTTTATATATCAATCTTCTAATCCGCCTTCACAGATTTATGGCCTACTTTGGGTTAGCAGAAATACTACTCCTTATTATATACCAGAGATTGGAAAAAATACTTACGTCATATTATAAAATTAATTTAGGTTTTCTTCTCTCCAGTCCATGAAACTCCTCTTTTCCTTACCATGAAAACTCTGTCAAATTCTACAACTTTTCTCCTCTCTGATTATATCCCCATGTTCTAATCTTAACTATTCCAAATCCAGCTCTGCTTTTAGACTCCCTTACTTCTATTACCTCAGCCTCTCCGTATATCGTATCCCCAGCAAATACTGGGTTTAGGAACTTTACGTTCTCTATGCCTAACATGAAACCATTCTGACTAGTTTGCTCTACTAATAATCCTGCTACTATGGCTAGTGTTAAAAATCCGTTTACTACTAACCTACCCTTAAAAGGCTCTCCAGGGAAATATTTCTCAGTATAATCCTTATTAAAATGTATTTGATTACTATTATTCGTTAGAAGGGTAAACCAGATATTATCCACATCAGTTATTGTTCTACCTACCTTACTCTTAAACCTTTGCCCTATTTTAAAATCTTCAAAATAGGGACCTTCTGAGTTCTCTGGCATAAAGATTCATAATATTTTCGGTTAATAAAATCAATACTTGAGCATAATCATAATATTACAATTTTCTCTATTTGAAGACTTATCATCTTAGTTAGACAGCAGTTATTAGATTTTGCCTTAATTTTAACTTAAATACTTAACAGACCGTTTGCCCCTACACTTTCATTTCAATCATTTTAACTTTATTCATGATCGAGTATAGGGACTTTAACCCTCAACCACCTTATAGGTAAGTCATGGAACTCCAACGGCACGGGACTCACATCTCCTCTTTCTTCACCTTTTGGGCATAGCCCACATCGGCGTGAGAGATCATCCTTAATCAAGAAAAGTTTGTTATAAACAAATATAAAAAAAGATTTCTATTAACGTGAAAAAGGATTCAGACCATAACTAGTGTCAGATTTAACTCAATTTCTTCAGTTTCTTGCAAAACTGGTTTTAACTATTATTTAAGTTAACCATTATTAAATTTATAAATACATAATATATAATTTTTATTATATTCTAATATTATTTTCCAAAAATTTTATTAAAAAGATAAATCTACTATAGCATTTATTGGAAAATCCTTGCATCATAGTATTCTTATAAAGGACTCCATTAATATTTATATTTAATTTTATGATATATCATAAAAATCTAATATGTATATAATGAAACTTCAAAATTTATCTCCACATAATTTTGAAAATTATTTAACTCTAGAATTTTCCCTAAAATGCTATTAGTAATAAGTAGTGGGAACGTTACATTTAATAAGTAATTCCTTAAAGTCTATAACACGTTTACGTAACTATTCGTTATTTTTAATTACTTCTAATCTCTTTAATGCTATTAAGTAAGCAGAGGCTGTATGCCTAATCAAGATTTATAAACTTTATGCTAACATTAAATTGGAGGGTGTCACAATGAAGTCGATGAGCAGTAGTGAGGTGGAGGAAGGCGCCCAATGAAACTCCTTGTGTCATGGCTGGGAGCTCTGCTCCCTAACCTAGGCATGGGGAGGAAGGAGGAGTGATAAGGCCGAGTGATTAATAGTCACGATGAAGGCCGAACTCTCACCTCTTATATTCTTAGGTTATTTTCTCAAAATTATTTTCTTCTCTAAGATTGGTTTTCTTTGCACCTTTAAATTCTTGAATTGGAAGTAGAAATTCTGTTAAGGGATGAATTCCTTAAATACGTTTATGACAAAATCAGTTATATGGCAAAAATTTATTTGGGACCTGCAGGCGTTCCTCATTCAGCCAAAAGAAAAACCACAATAGATGGAATAAAGACTGTTAAAGAACTTGGATTAAATGCAATGGAAGTGGAGTTCGTTCAAGGAGTTAGAATGAATAGGGAAACTGCTGAGGAAGCTGGACAAATAGCTAAGGAATTAGGAATTAGACTTTCTGTTCATGCTCCTTATTTTATTAACTTATGTTCTGAGGAGCAGGAGAAAGTAGAGGCTTCAAAAAAGCGTCTTCTAGAAACAGCGGATAGGGCAGAACTTCTGGGTGCTGATGCGATAGCAATCCACGTAGCGTTTTACGGTAAAATGAAGCCTGAGGAGTGCTATCAGAAAGTTAAGGCGGAATTAGGAGAAGTAGTAGATAATGCAAGATCAATGGGTATAAAAAACGTTAAATTTGGTGTAGAGACTATGGCAAAAGATACGGCATTTGGTACGTTAGACGAAGTTATATCAATATCTAAGGAGATAAATGGTGTCATACCTTATATAGATTGGGCACATACATTTGCTAGACAGGGGGGTAAAATTGATTATGGTGAAATAATAGATAGATTAGTAAGAGAATTAAACTTAGCTCATATTAATTCACATTTTGAGTCATTAGAAATTAGAAAGGGTAAATACGTGGATGAGCACAGATCTATAGACTATAATACTCCTCCTTTCAAACCTTTAGCTAGGGAAATAATTAAAAGAGATATATCGATAACATTAATTTGTGAGAGCCCAGAATTAGAGAGAGATGCATTAAAAATGAAGGAGGTATTACTGAAAGTTGGATATAGGTTCGAATAATATTTTAGTAGCTTCAGATTACGATAGAACTTTAGCTAGTGAGGAAAACAATTTTATTATAAACGAAAAGGTAGCTAAAAAGATAAACGAATTTTCAAAGAGATTTAAATTCATTGTAGTAACTGGTAGGGAGAAGAAGTTTATTGATAGATTAGCAGTTGGTCTCAATCCCACAGGCTGGATATTAGAGAACGGTGCATTAATCATATATAATAATAAGGAGTATATATTGTGCAGTTCAGATTGGCTAGATAAAAGAGAAAGAATAGTAAAAATCTTAGATCAACTTAAAGTGCGATATTCACTTGGAAAAGTAATAATTTACGTTGACAATTACGGGGATAAGGTTGCAAATCTTAAAGAGATAACCGAGTATGCTAATATAGAAATAAACAGGAAGGATGTAATGATATTACCTAAGGGTATTGATAAGGGAGTAGGTTTGCTTAAATTTAAGGAACTAATAGGCTTTTCTGGAAAGATTATTGCCATAGGAGATAGCGAGAACGATTATTCCCTATTTAAGGTTGCTGATATTAAGATAGCAGTTGCAAATGCAATACCTCAGATTAAAGAAATTGCAGACATTGTTACTGTAAACCCTAATGGGCTTGGTGTTATAGAAATATTAGATAAGATACTTTCTGGTCAAATTTTCTTAAACATGTAAATATCAACTAGAAACTCATGAAATCTCTTTCTATGCCAAGGATAATATTGCCTAAGTCTAAACTTTTCCGTTAAAATTTGTAACTCGAAATTATACTTCCTAGATAAATTTTCAATAAGCTCTCTAGATTTCTTATTGGATTTATGAATAGAATATACTATGTCAGCCATTTGAAATGCTGATTCTAAGAACTCCATATCGATTCCCCTTTCAACTACACCAAATGGGGGATTTTGCACTACCGTATCGAATTTCCCAACGGGATATCTAGCATCAGCTTGAATAAAATCAACGTTTAAGTTAAACTCTTTTAGGGTTTCCTTCGCCACCATTAACGATTCCAAATCAATTTCTATACAACTGCAATATCCTCCTAAAAAGGAAACTGCAAGACAGAAAGCACCAGTACCGCAGCCTAAATCTGCTACTCTCTTCTTGTTTATATAACCAGAGATATAAGCATGCCATACTATTTCAGCAATTAAAGGAGAAGGAGTTAAGTATTGTTCTAATTCATATTTAGGGTTTGGATGTGGTCTAATTTTACTTTCTATGAGTTTTTCAACCTCTCTTTTATTAACTCTAAAGCCTCTAATAGATTGCTCACCTTATTACCCTTTATTTCGGGGTAAAAACCCAATCTATCGAGGAGTATTGCATCCAATCCAGCTCTCCTCGCACCCAATACGTCTATCTCGTATATATCCCCTATATGTATACCATCTCCTTTAGCCAATTCCATAGCATAAGAGAATATTTTCGGGTGAGGTTTCATAATGTTTAAGTCGCATGAAGCTACTATACCATCAAAATACCTTTTAATCTTTAAATCCTCCAAAATTTTATAGATATTCCTTGTTGCGTTACTGACTAAAATTATCTTTAATCCTAAACTTTTAGCCTCTTCTAGAAAAGGTATTGCATCATCATATAATTCATATTCTCCAGATAGAAGATTTCTATTGTTAAGTCTAGTTATTAATTCCCTATTTGGATATAGATTTAACTCATAAAATAATTCCGAAAAGTCAAAGGCAGACAATCCTCCAAATTCTGGACTGGGATAATGATGCTTACCCAGAATTTTAGCGACAGCTCTGAACACTCTTCTTTCATCTATTTCATATCCTACTTCTTTTAACGCATAAGCTATGTTTTCATGATATCTTGGTTTAAAATGCACTAACGTCTCTCCTAAGTCTACGAAAATAGCGTTCACGCTTTTCCATTTTGCTTCCTCCTAATTAAAAATTTTGGTGACTCTATCTTCTCGGATTTGCATATTGGGCATTTACTGGGTCTCTTTATTTTTTCAGACCTGAAAACATATCCACAACTTTTACATCTGGCAGGTATCATTATTAAAACGTAATCTTTTCTCTTACTCGATTTAGCTAAATGTTCTAAATGTTCGTAAACCTCCTTCTCTTTTCTTATGTCTAATCTCCTCATTATTTCCCTTGCACTTAAGGGTTCATCTGAGTAAGACAATAGTAAAAATATCTTTTCCCTAGTAGTTAAGAAGTTTGTGCTCAATTAGATCCAATATATTTTCTCTTGCATTAATTTTAATATTATATGTTCTCAACAACCAGTCATCTAAAGAAAAATCCCTTTCACCGTTACTTATCTCTACTACCTCATTTCCGAAAACCTCTGACAAATAATTACATAAATCGTACATAGAAATCCTATTACTACCGATATTAATCACACCCCTAGCGTCTCTCTCAATTAATACCTTTATCGTCTTAGCTAAAGTAATGGTATTAACAATCGATAAATAAAAGTTTTTATTACATTTCAAAATCTTTCCCTTCAATGCTGATTTAATAAAAGGATAGAGGAAGCCCCTATATCTTAACGAAAATAAAGCCCCTAATCTTAAAATTAGGTAATTTCCTAATGATATGATACTAGTCTCTCCTACTAACTTACTTAAACCGTAATAGTTTAGAGGATTAGGAGTATTATGTTCTTTATAAAATCCCCTCTTACCGTCATAAATTAAAAAGGTGGACAAAAACACATTCAAACTACCTATTTTAGAGGCAGCCCTTGCAATATTTATGGCATACCACGTATTAAAAGTCCACGCTAAGGAAGGATTCTTAATACTTTCAATTAAAGGTATTTCATAAGTATGAATTACAATTTCTGGCTTCTCCCTAATAACCTTAAACGCGTTATCAACTACAATTACCTCGTTATCCTTACCTAATAACATTGCAATTGTTTTAGCTATTTCTCCTTCATCTGTAACCGCTATTTTCAAATTCAAGTATCATACTCTTCCACAATTTTTAAGTTTTAGATATTAATAAGTGTCTTCTCTCATCATCCAAAATCCTCCTTATATCCTCATCTTTAGCGTCAAAATATCTCACGTAAAAATCTATGGCATTTTTCTCAACAATTTCATTAACCCTTTTTACTATCCCAATACCTAACAAGGAAATTATAACACCTATAATCATAAAAATATAGTAGATAGGCTTCTCTAAAATCGATCTTCTATATTTTCTAAAATAAATCCAGTGTTGTTTTTCATTGAGATAACTATCCCAGAAAACCTTATACCTTATTGAAAAACCCCTATCAAGCCCTGCAGCTCCAGCTTCCCCTAAAAGGGCTAAAAAGTACTTGTCCATACTTATATAACTTAACATATGCTTAAAATAAAAGCGTAAAAAGTTTTTAATACTCTGAAATAAGACTACGTTAAAAATTAGCATTTGTTCACTTTAATTTAGAATACGCCTTTAACAGTTCTAAACCACTTTTTATTCCTATAACACCTTCTGGCATATCTAACTTTGCGAAGAACTCCTCAATTTCTCTCTCCATTCCTATCCCGATTAATGGAATTATTTCAGCCAATCTCCTACCTAAAATTCCCGTCCCCTTATACGCTTCCCTTATGAAGTTTATATGAGTCTTAATCCAATTGAATACCACAGCCTTAGCGTAGGGATTGTATGCTGCAGTAGCAAGCGTATACGGAATGTCTTGCTTTTTCACATCTCCGCTTAATATTAAACTTAAAGTATTTCCAACTAAATATGGCTTCCTAAAGAATAGCATGGCAGTTAAATATCTTAATCTTTCTTCGTCAAAACTCTCCTTTCTAAACCTCTGCAATAAATCGTCTAAAGAACCTTCCTCATAAATAACAGCATACGCAGTAGCTACCCCTTGTTTTACATCAGAGTCTAAACTATCATAGAATTTAAACATCTCCGAAAGTCCTAGGGAAAAGTCCTCATCCATTACTGCAAGCCTATGCAATATATTAGAATACGTAAGTCTACCTACTTCACTTTTATCATTTCTCCACTCTCTTAACTGAATCCTGTGAAACTCCTTGGAAATTCCTTGATATTTATCTGGATTAATAGCGTAAAGTGTAAAGAGTTGATTAGATAATTCATTTACAATAAGGAAACTTTTATCGTTAAAGAATCTAGATATTATCCTCTCATATTCTGTATAACTTATTTTACCCGCTAATAGAAAAGCCCAATAATCATTAATAATACCCCACTTATCTAACTCAGATAATTTAGCGTTAAATACCAAATCGGTATCGTAGAAAACCCTATAAAACCCAGTCTTGTTAACGTTAACCTTCAAGCTTTTTATTTCACTCTCAAACTCTATAATCTCCCTCTCCTTACTCATTAAGTGAGTTAAGAACTTTCCGTTAACTTCTAAAGTAATTGGGATCTTATAAGTTAAGTTCTCAACATTGCCCAATAGCGAAAATCTCTCCTGCTCCAGTGTAATACTTCTTCCGGAAACTCTAACCTTAACCATAGGGTAGCCTGGTTTCGTTATCCAATCCTCCATTATATCGGAAATATTACTACCGGAAACTTCAGAAATGGAATTCCAAAAATCAGAACCTTGAGCATTGGAAAAGGAAAACCTATTAAGATAATTAACAACACCCCTCCTAAAAACATCAAAACCAACAAAACCCTCAACCATACGCAAAACACTAGCACCCTTACCATAACTAATATCATCAAACAACTGCTCAATCTCAAAAACATCCCTAACCCTAGCCTCAATGGGATGAGTAGTAGACAAAGAATCCTTCTCTAGGGCACTCAAGGTTTCCGCAAATATAAACGCACCTTCACTGTCCCATTGGGGAAATATATCCTTTAAGCTTTTATATGCCATAAATGTTGCGAAACTTTCATTTAACCATAAGTCATCCCACCACTTCAAAGTAACCAAATTACCAAACCATTGATGGGCCAACTCATGAGCAACAACCTCAGCAACCCTAAACCTCTGATAAACAGAAGAAGAATCATCAGCCAACAAAGCACTCTCCCTAAAAGTAATAGCCCCCCAATTCTCCATAGCCCCTGCTGCAAATTCGGGGACTTGAATTAAATGTACTTTCGGTAATTGATAAGGTATTTCAAAGTACTTCTCATAAAAATCTATAACCTTCCTAGCTACATTCATTGCAAAATATCCCTTACTTGACTTACCCGGTACAGTGGCGACTATAATCGTAGGCTTTTTGCTCTCATCTATAATTTCCTCAAATTCGTCTATTCCTAAGTATAATAAGTATGTTGACATTTTTGGTGTTTCATCAAATTCGTAAATTACCTTATCCCCCTCATCCTTAACACTAACAATAGGCATATTGGATATAACCTTGAGACCCTTATCAACTTTTACAAACAACTTAAACCTAGCCTTCAAAGCAGGATGATCAAAACAAGGAATAAATCTTCTCGCGTATACTGCTTCAAATTGAGTAGTTATCATATATTTTCCTTCACCGTACGGTGCTGTATAAATTCCTAAAATTGAATTCTCAGCAACTTTCCCTTTGAATTTTATTTCTATCTCTTTACTCACCTTGGAATATACTATTAATTTTTCGTCTTTAACTTCAAATTTAACTGGATTACCGTCAGCTTTAACGTTAATAATATCGATACCTACACTATCTAATTCTAATCTATCCTCATCTGAAGTCAACTCTATTTTCTCTTCTCCATCATAATTAAATCCATTAAAGTCTAAAAATATCGTGTACTTTTTTAAATCAATCATGAATACATAAACTACCACTCGAAATATAAATATTATTTTAAAATCACGTTGCTACTTTTAGTTAAGCTCATGAAAACTATGCCTTAAGTTTATTTCATATAATATTATTTAAATTTTATGTATATTTTGGATTATTTATGAAATTAGATAAAATTTTAATTTATATATTATAGAATTTTATTGATAATATCTTTGATAGTGTCGCCATTTAGGTATGATTTCGTACTTTAACGTAAAAAGAACTTCTTATAATTTGAACTAAACTGCACTCTATACGGAGAATTCTATATTTAACAGTTTATAACATACTCATACACTTTCTTAATACTCATTAACCATAGGCAAGATTTGTCCTTCTTGTGGTAGTTATCATGTTGTCAAGTGTGATGGGCAGAGGTATTTGTGTAGGGATTGTGGTAAGTATTTTTGGGTGAGATACTTCTAGGCATCATTATTCTAAGGAGGTTAGGGATGAGGCTTTGAGGTTGTATACTAAAGGCTGTGAATAGGAGTTTAGACTATTAACTATTCTCTGGCTATAGTCTTGTGGGAGAAAAGTTAATTCCAGAATTTGTAGCTTAATGGCTTTATTCTCAAAATTTTTATAATAAAATAAGCGAGATTATACAAAGAAAAAATTTAACTAAAAATATGTCTTTTTTAGATATACCAGAAAATAAAGAAGATATACAAATAGAAAAAATTATAGTAATTACATATGATGATATAATACAAGCTACTAATGAAATACTACAAGCCATGTGTGAAAAACTAATAAAATAAAAGAAACTGAACTAATAAAATTATTGGAAACTAAATTTAACGCTGACTTTGGAAATGCAACCCTAAAGACATTAAGAAAAGTATTAAAAAACTTATATGACCCTAAAACTAAATCTTTTATATGCTTTAGTGCTCATAAAAGTGAAGAAAAGGTGCTAGAGGAAATAAACGATTTCATGACAATATGGCAACCTAGTAGCTCTCGAAAAAGATTATAGCTCTTGATAACTCAGGGTCTTTAACCTAAACAGTAGATCCAAAATTATTTTACAAAAATAATCTTGATCAAGTAGTATCAAATTTACAGAGAATAATGGAATTTTCAAAAAATTTACTAGAAAATTGAAAGAAGGTTTAAGGTAAGGGATAGATAGTGTTATCATTCTGGTTTCACAAAGTGGTAACAGTGAGTTTCCCTCACTAAAACAAATAGGATATAAATTACTTTTAATGACAAACTCCAAGGGAAGAAGAAGTAGAGAAAACACTAATATCAGCAGGCCTAATTATAGGCCTCCTACACATAAGTAATACTCAATATACAAATATAAATAGTTTAATGATAACATTTTCATACCTTTTTGCAATTTTACTCTTTAACTACTTTTACCAACTTTTCGGGTTTATCTGGATTTAATCCCTTTTTTAAAGCTTTATAAAATGCAATAAATTGCACTGGAATTATATATATTATAGGTTTTAACAAGTCTATAATACTAGGCACAGAAATCTCACAGCTCTCACATATTCTTATCACTCTGCTATATTGAGTTAGTTTCTTAACTATCTGTCTCTCATCAGAGCCATCACCTAATACAATAACATCTGTGTTAGAATCTAACGTTTGAAGATAACCGTGAAGAAATTCTCTAGTGGGGAACGCTTCTGAAAGTAAATTTGCAGTTTCCCTTAATTTAAGTGAAGATTCTAAAGCTGTAGGATAAAGTATACCAGAACCTAATACTATAACCTTTTCATTTAACGTCTCACCATACTTCTTATATAACCCTTCCATTGCAAATATATCGTAAATTTTACTGGGTAAATTCAAAATCTGTTTCTTAAGTTCTTCATCTCCTATATAATACGAGAAGAGGTACGCAATCGCAGTCAGCTGGGCTATATAACTTTTAGTCGCAGCTACAGCTTTCTCTTCTCCGGCTTTAGTTAATATTCTTTCATCAGATAATCTGTATAAAGTACTATTAAATGTATTAGTTACTCCTAAGATTTTTCCTCCTAATTTTTTCGCATATATCACGCTATCTATAACGTCTTTACTTTCACCCGATTGGCTTATCGCTACTATTAACGTGTTGTTATTAATACTAATTTTCCTTTTAATAAATTCAGAGGCGTGGATTGCAATAGAGTTAGGAAATAATAATTCGAAATATAATGAGGCGTGATAACTAGTCCCACTTCCTATTACATAAATTCTTTCATATTTTTTGATAACATTTGCTATATCTTTTACGTATCTTTCAAGTTCTTCTAAGGTATTAATTATAGCCTTAGGTTCCTCATAAATTTCCTTATGCATATAAAACATTTATGTATATAGTTAATAGTAAGGTTTTATTGTTTTTTGCCATAAAGATAACATGCAACTTTATGCGTATATTGTTCTAGTGAGGGTTCATTTTGAGAACAGATAGGCATTGCAAAAGGACATCTTAATCTATAAGGACATCCTTTCTCTACCCTACTGTAATTTATTTTAACTTCTTCCTCTATATGTAAATTATCTATCGATGGTGTTATTTTTATTAAATCCTTAGTATATGGATGCAAAGGTTCACTTAAGATTTCCTCTAAATCACCCTCCTCTACTATTCTCCCAGCAAACATAACTATAGTGGTACCACGATTTATCAGATGATAAAAATACCTAGCTATTGGAATATCATGAGTAATGAAAACCATTGAAAGACCTAATTTGTTCTTTATTTCTGCTAGTGTATTTAATATACCAATTCTTAATGAGGCGTCAACCATCGTAACAGGCTCATCTGCAACTACTAATTTAGGATTTACGGCTAAGCTTCTAGCTATATTAAGCCTCTGTTTTTGACCTCCAGAGAGTTGATGAGGGTATTTAGTCAAAAAATCCTCAGGAGGGATTAATTTCACTAATTGTAATAACCTAATCATTCGTTCTTTAAGCTCATTTTTACTTAACTTTTCCCATCTAAGTATAGGTGCTGATAATATTTCCTCAACAGCTTTATTAAATGGCAACGTTGAATAAGGATCTTGAGGAATTAGCTGAACTTCTCTTCTATAAGTTGAATACATTTTTCTCTTCTCCTTCCAAATATCATAACCTTTATATATTACATTACCCTTTGTGGGTTTCTGTAAACCAACAATAATTCTACCTAACGTGGTTTTACCTGCACCGCTTTCACCTATCACCGTAATTAAATCGCCTTCATTTATATTCAATGAAATATCCTTAAGCGCATAAAATCTCTTTTTTCTTAATATTCCTTCTCGATCTTCAAAAATAACTGAAACGTTCTTAAGTTGCATTAGAGTCATATAAATGACACCTTACACTTCTACTGCCTATTCTACGCATTTCCGGCAACTCCCCACATCTGTTAAATGACTTACTACATCTACCTAAAAAAGGACAACCTTTATTATATATACCTTCATCTTCTAGAACATTAATAGCCTTTATTTCACCTTTTAAGGATGGTATTGAGTTAATAAGCAGGTAAGTATATGGGTTTAAAGGATTCTTTAAGACTTCTTCAGTTTTTCCCTCTTCCATTACATAACCCTTATACATTACGAGAAGTCTATTTGCTATTTGAGCTACGTTAAGTATGTCATGTGTAACGTAAATAATTGTAACTTGAAATTCTCTATTTATATCTTTAATAAGTTTTAAAATTAACTGTTGATTAAGCATATCTAAAGCACTAGTAGGCTCATCCATTAGGATTAATTTAGGATTTAATAATAAGCTTAAGGCAATCATCACCCTCTGTTTCATCCCTCCAGATAATTGAAAGGGATACATATTAAGGACTCTTTTAGGATCTAAGCCTACTAACTTAAGTAGCTCACTAGCTCTTTCTTTTACTTCTTTTTCATCGCTCTTTCCGTGACTCTCAGCTATATAATAAAAGGTTTTATAAATAGTTAAAACTGGATTAAGAGCGTTTTGACTAGCTTGAGGAACAAAGGAGATTTCTTTCCATAATATCTCTTTAAATTCATTCTCGTTCAAAGATAATAAATTTCTGCCTTCATAAAATATTTTACCAGAAGATATTTTCCCAGGAGGTTTTATTGCTCTAATTATAGAATGAATTAAAGTGGTTTTTCCAGAGCCACTTTCCCCTATGATTCCTAAAATTTCACCTCTTTCTACATTAAAATTAACATCATTAACTGCCTTAATTATTTTTTTGCCATCGTCATAGATTACGCTCAGATTACGTACTTCTAATATCACAATAAGTAATTTGTTTCTATAGTTTATAGATGTTTCTTTTCTTATATATATCGTTCAAATTATATCAATATTAAGGGATATTAGAAAAAAATTAATGTTCATCTATTAGAGTGTGGACAACAATTTCGTTCATTTGAAATTTGGTTAAAATTTCCTTAAAGTTGTATCATTTAAACTCTCTGATTTATAATAAAATTTTTGGACATGGTTAAAATTACAGCACCATATTTTATTAACTGATAAATCTTGTG
>Ga0081474_125786_pt1 | contig 18624 bp, 33 predicted proteins | sample OneHunmetagenome_2_FD_70978 | JGI IMG/M metagenome (GOLD analysis project Ga0081474, IMG submission 70978) | Ferrous microbial mat communities from One Hundred Spring Plain, Yellowstone National Park, USA v2 (version 2) | ecosystem: Environmental > Aquatic > Non-marine Saline and Alkaline >... | reverse complement strand
TGCCATTCTATGATGGGTTTGTCCGCAACGGAGAGGAGAGGCTTAGGTTTCTCGTCGGTTAGTGGTCTCAGCCTCTTGCCGTAACCCCCGGCTAGTATAACCGCTTTCATGTGAAGATAATAGAGAACTTCAAAATAAAGCTATATGATATGATATCCAACTCAGGTGTCAAAATATGAAAGCGTATGTACCTTGCGAAAAGTGTAGCTATTATCAGGTAGCATTATACGAGGGCTATGATATCACTTTCAACATATTCGATGCGGACGTTTGTATTGACGACCCGATAAGGTTCTTTAAACGTATAAAGTACATTAAGGACGAGGTTAGATGCACTCTTTGGGGAGACACGGTATATAATGCGTTATACTACCGTAATGACCTAGTAGATTACGATAAGTTCATAGTCCCCTCGTATTGGAACTTCGAGATGTTCGTCAAGGTGGGGATCAAACCTAAAGCCGTAGTTAAGAGACACATCAAACCGGTCTTTCCTAACGTTAAAAAGGACAAGTTATTCGTCACGTTGGGAGAATCGAGGTACTTCGACCGTAAGAACCTCCTCTTGGCTGACGCAATAACCAGGGAGTTCAACGTCAGGGACAAGACTGTCATTATCGGGAACATGGGAAATGCTGACTATCAGACCTTCGAACTCAGTGAGGAACAGAAGTACGAACTCTACGCTAAGAGTAAGTTCTATCTTGCGTTATCGAGGAGTGAGGGCTTCGGCATTCCCCCGATTGAGGCTATGGCTGTAGGTGTCGTCCCTATATTTCTAAATGCTCACGGTCACAAAGAGAACTTGGTAGGTATACCGTTAGACCCGATAGATGAGTATACCCTATGCATAAATCAGGAACACTGCTTTAAGGTTTGGGAATTGTCCCTGCACGAACTTAAGTATGAGATCAACCACGCCCTCACCATGGGGAGGGAAGAATATGAAGATTTAAGTATAAAAGCTAAACTGAAGGGGGGAGAGTACTATCGTCCAATGGACACCGGTAGTGTTCGTGAGACTGAGTGAGTATGCAAAGAGAAATGGTGTTGAAAGACGATATAATACCTACTATATCAAAGGGACTGCAATAGTTCAATGTAACGAAGTTTCAATAAACGTGACAGTAAAGGACTCCCACCTACACCTGTTCTACGACCCCCTGTCGAATACATACAGGGCGTACTCGATGCCGATATTCTACAGTTACCCTAACGCTCTCCAGTTCTTTGTCGAGGGAAGAAACCTGTGTAAGGAACTCGAGCAGATGATGAACAACGTCATAGTATCACCTCCCTCACTCCCTCCCGCTAAACCCGACTCCGACTTGGATACAATAATCATGAAGCTTTCCCTTGATGCTGATAAAGTGATAAGGAATGGGTCGGAGTACGTAAAGGCGAAGGATTACGTTAAGTCGAGGTATCCCGAGTGCTATAAGATAGCGTCATATTTCCGTTTCAGCAAGGAAGCCATCAAACTTATGGAATCCATATACGTTAGGAACTGGTCTAAAGCAGAGAACACACTGACGTTGTTATCGATGGAGTGCAGTTATCCCGAATGCGTCGAGAGGATCGGGTCGTTCATTGATGATTGTAAAAAGATAATACTCAGAAAGGAGGTGAGGTGAAACGTTTAAATATTATGATATAAACAATAGAACAATGGAAATGGGCAGTTATGAACTAGCTAAAAAAGTGATTGAACAGTTGCCGGAGTCCGGGAAGAAGTACGTGTGTCTCAACGGCTATCAGTACGCCTTTGAGAACGAGTACCTCCGGAAATATGAACTCTGTACCGATAACTTCGACGTCGTCCTCGCCTATTTTAAAATATATGACTCGAAGATCGACTTCTCTCAGGTACTACTGACCAAGTTAGGTTACAGTGGAGGGTTCGCAATAGAGACGAAGCCACCGTTCTCCTTAACTAATAATGCCGTGTTCATTTGGTTGGGAAAGGAGTTGTTCTTCCACGACGAAGCCCAAGTGGTGAAGACCAAGACCGGATATAACGATAACGGGGAGCCGGTAGTGAAAGTGAACGTGAAAGACGACATGAACCCTATGAACATAGAGGCAATAGGTTGGTGTCTCAAGTTAGCGTTCATGTACAACAGGGCAATACAATGCGGTATTTACGGGGTGCTGTTCCAGTGAGTTTATGTTTAAGGGAGATAGGAAATAAGTCCGTATTATATATTCCTAGGGCTTTGGAAGACAACTTCGAGATAGGGAAAGTTTATGCGGTGTTCGTAGATGGGAAAATTGTAGGACTTAAATGTATAAGCACGGCGAGGAGAAAAGTACTACACGTGCCGAAACATCTGGAAGAATTGTTTAGGGACGAATGTTATTCCTTAGCATACATAACAGTGGTTTGAATGGACTCCGGGAGCGTTGAAGCTGTATGTAAACGGTGCGGTATATTTTACTGTCTGGACAACTTTTATCTACAGTTAGAAAAGGGAAAGTATTACGTAGCTAAGACGGGGACTAACATCCCCGAGAAATACATCAACATGACGGAACTCCTTCACCTCCTTATATACACGTTATGTGATAAAGGATACGGGATGGAGGAATTCAAGGTGTATATGTCACTAAAGTCGATGGAAATAACTATACAGAACGCAGTCGAGGTCAAGACAGAGAAGGGCGAAATCATAATTAAATCTAACGATATTGATTACGTCGTAACGGCATTGAAATCGAGACAAAAATTAATAGAAATCATAGACAAAGTCATAACCGTGAAGTGAGTTGTTCTACTCGTTTTCCTATACTGATTTGTCGGTGAACCCGGAGTCGGAAACTCTAACATACGACGCAGATTACTCTTTCCTGGGGATAAAGTACAAATCGACGTTATCGGTCTACATATTGACACTGAAATCCGTAATTAATACACCATATGAGACGAGGAGTAAGGAAGTCGTGTTACCTACCAGCTTCCTGGATTATTATATCAAATTATCGTCGATGGTACAGGACATGTACGGAAAGTTGGGAAATACTTCCATATTCCTTAAGATAACGTACGAGAACGGAAACAAGATAGATACCAGTCTCTTGGGATTAGATGACGGCATATATAAAACCACGCTTAGGGACATGTTCAAGTCTGAAACCAAGAAAGTGAACGTCAAGACTAATGTTAAGGACAATAAGACTTTGATAAGGATCATGTCGTGGATAAACTCTCAAAAGTATAATGAGTTTGAGAACCTCCTGACCTCACTTATGAACTTTCTTGACAATTACATCTAGCCTTCACATATCCTCAACTTGTAAACTCTTGGCGTCCTGGACGGACGTGGATACTCTTTAAAGAGTGTCAGGACGAACTCACGTGGATTGATCGTGCCCGAGTCGAGCTTATCGAGGAGCAAAAGTAACCTTTCCTTAGTCTTCGGACTCGCCCTTGTTTTATCGAGGAGATGATATGATATTTGCACGGCATAACTTATGCTCTCCTTTCTCGAATTTGCTAAAAGGACGTAAATACACCGGATAAAATCGGTTTTAGTGAGCGTCACACGTTATTATGTGTATCCAAACATTTATATTCTTTAGCCATATTACGGTATAGTGAAAGGAAATGGCAGGTAGACAGTCACACAGGAAAATCGACGTGAGAAATAATACCGGTAGCAGGTATAAGGGTAAGCTCTACGGGATATATGTGAATTATATGGGAGAGAAATACGCTAACGAAATGGTGAACGACATGTACGAGAACTTCAGGTCTGTATTTGAGGAAATCTACACGAAAATACACAACGCAATCAGACCCCGTATAGTTGAAGTCGCAGGATCCGGTGCTATGTTCCTTTACTGGCAACTTGTGAACGAGTCCATCTATGCTGTATACTTGACGCATAAGGAGACTGCGTCATTCCTCGTGACCAAGTACACGGGTAGGGGATTACCTCCATCATCAGTCAAAATGATACTTGCGGAAGTCGGTAACAGGCTGAAGGAACTAGTGCCTGGTATTGCCGAACAGCTCGGGTCTACAGTACTTGATGAGAGTAACGTGGTCACGACTGTTGATGCAGTCGTCACGAAGATGCCATCGTTGCCTAACTCGTACGCAGGTGTACTGATGAAGTCGAGGACACCTACGGCGACCCCACACTACGCAGGGACGCCGACGTTCTCGAACCTCGAGGAGTCGGCACAGACACTTGAAAATATACTGAAGGGGTTGTGAGGTGAGGGTGAATGGCTAGGAAAAATAGGAGGTTAAGTCCCGCATCAGTGTACAGGTACGTACTGAAAAGGATTGCGATAAACGTCGGTGTAGCGGGGAGGATGAACGGTGGGACTATATCGATGAGTCCGGATGTAATGAGGGAAGTGTTGAGAACATCAGCATATGAGACTTACAACTGGCTGACTGACTATTCGCCATCACACCTCGCTAAGTCGGTAGCGAAAGCCGTGGCTGAAAAGTATCACGTACCCACCGCATTTCAAGGATTGCTAATGGCATTTGCGGAGAAAGTACTGGCAAACTACATCCTGGACTATAAGGGCGAGTCTCTCGTAGAGATACACCACAACTTCCTTTGGGCGTTAATGCAGAGGTCGAAATCACCTACTGTGACATCTAGCGGGTTCGTGTACACTTTCGTGAGAAAGGACGGGAAACCGGTCGTCGTGGATATGAGTAGAGTGCTGACAGAGATAGAAGACCAACTCTTCAAGTTAGCGGGAAAGGCATGAAAACCTTTTTTTTATCTGTATCCACTTTTTAGGTCATGGAAAAGATTAAGCTGAGCGGGAGTGTAGGTTACGTTTACAAGGTGTTTATCGAATCGTTAAAGAAAGCGAAAATAGAGACGGTGAGCGGGGCGTTAAACGAGAAGAGCGTGTTGATAGCGATACCGTACGAGAATTTGGCAAACGAATTAACTACCGAAATAAATAAGGAGTTATGGGAACTGAAGATAAAGAACGGGAAGATGTTCCTGGTCGGGATGAGGGAGTTGGTAGACGAAGACATAAGAAAAGTGAACGCTCAGATCCTCAGTAAACTGAAGAAGTATAACATAGATGCCGGTGCGTACATTACTGACGACGGTAATGCCGTAGTGATGGTATCTTTAAATGACATAGTCATGAGGATATTGGAAAACACGTTAAATGAGACCAAGAAGAGAGCCGGGAACCACATGAGGACGTTACGGGTGAAGTTCGGGAACGATGAGAGATACGGTTATGTGGTGTTATATACGAAGTCCGAGAGGGGTAAAGATGATATTATGAAGAAAGTGGAGGAGATGTTAGGAAATGAGTGAACAAGAACTAGGTAAAAAGTTAGAGGAATTGGAGAAGAAGATAGAGGAACTATCATCTCAACAGGAAAAGATAAAGGGAGCAGTGAAATCGATAGCGGAGATATTAGATAAACATATAAAAGGACAGTGGACGTTAGAGGACATACAGAACGCACTGACTCACATCAACAATCTTGTTAGTCTGTTGCAACAGAGCGGGATAATAAAGCCGGGAGAAGGCGGAGGGAACATGATGCAGATGCTGTTAGCTCAACAAATGCTTGCACAGAGACAGACCGCTCAGGAGAACGTTGAGGTTGAACCACTCAAGAAGAAGGAGAAAAAGAAACTGAAGAAGTTCTTGGAGGACGAGGAAGAGGAGTGAAAAATTAAATTATGTCGTTCATCGTTTTCTTGGCTTCTTTCTCGAGCCTTCCAGACCAGAGATCCTTATAACCTTGTATTTGCTGTCTGAGGATATAGAGCGAGTTCATCAGATAACCGAGATTAGCGTTTTCCATATACTTCTCTATGCTCTCTGCACTGTCCTCGTCCCTTCCGATCATTATCTTCCCGTGTTTGAGTACGAAGACGTTACGATCGTCGTCGAGGACGATACCGGTGGTGTAGACAACGTCCTTAGGGAGTTCTTCCTCGATGGACTTAATGAGTTCCTTTATGTATTCCTCGGTGTTCTGTCTCTTCTCTTTCTGCTCTGGTACGACTTCCGGTACTACGATCTCCTCGTCCTCTATTTGTTCTGATCCCTTTGGCATGTGGTAAACTCTGGATACAAAATATTTAAATCTTTCCCAAGACAGGGGAAGAACGATATGGAAATAGTTGAGAGCATATGGGTAGGAGAAGGGAACGAGAAAGTGGAAGTGACCATAGTAGAGGAGATCCCGGGGAAACTCTATTATGTGATCTGTTCACCCTTGCGTTTCTTTGAATACTGTAAAGACTTAAACCAATGCCGTAGTATTGCCCTGAGCTTGTCGGATAGAGTGAAGGGTTTCTTATACGCATAAAGGACGTTAAAGTGTATAGCGTCCTCTCCCATTACTGAGTAACGTAAGTAGTTGTACTCTGAACGTTTATGGTCGTCCCCGAGAATGAATTGTAAGTCAAATAATTCCTTAACTGTCAAAGGTCTCTTGAGCATTATCAGGATGTGGATGTGCTTGCCGGAAGGAGATATCTCCCACCACGCTCTTTCTACCTCATAGCCTAATAACTCGACCAGTCTGACCTTCTGTGTCAAGAGCCATTCCGGTTTATAATACTGTATATCGACATCTATGTCCAATTTAATTAAACGTAATTGGTTCACCAACGATACACCTTTTTCTGTTTCGGATCCCTGTGGTACCACGAAATAATAAAACCCGGTTCCCCATCGTACCATACGCCCTCGTCGCTCAAAAGACCGAGGACTTGGACTCCGAATAAATCTAGGAGCTGATCCGTGAGTTCCTCCTCTATCTCCTCGATTAGATCCTTTTCCTTTCCTCTCTCTAAACTTAGACACCCAACGGCTTCCACGAAGATGGGGTGACTCCATTCCCTGTAATCGAACGATAACGTAAGACACAAAGTCCGTGCCGTGTTTCTCGTATCCGATCGTCTTAATGTGGAGAATGTATCTGAGTGGGATGTCGTCAATACTCCTCACCTTATAATCTATGTACCACCCCGTCTTTATCACTTGGGCAATTAACATAATTTCCTCACTTTAGCTGTGATCAGTCTTCTGACGAATTGGGAAGCGTTAAGACCGTAAACCTTTGCGTTCTCCCTTATCCGCTCATATGTATCGGGTTCCAACTTGAAAGCGTAAGACTGAAGCTTACCACGTTCATGCTCGTCCTCAATAGTCTTTATGATCTCATTGCATTCATCTAAAACCTTTCTGAAAAAACTGTCGTAATCCATGTATAAAATAAAATTTGTTAAGTATACTCTTTGGTTAGGAAGAAGACGAAAACTTATGACTTGTTTGGTCATGAATATATCATCATATTCGGTAGATTAAAAAGTTTCCTTGAAAAGTAGGACAAGGCTTAAAAGTATGAGGAGATATAGAAATTCTTGGTACGGAATATGATCGTCGTATTAGAGGAGGGAGTGTACTTACGACTCAAGGAGATGGCAGAAGAGAAAAAGGTGAGTATAGCGTCAATAATAAGACAGATATTAACATCATATTTCAAAATCGAGGACGGTACTAAGAACTATTCGAAAACGAAAATTGCTAATAGGAGAGACCTATACGGTGAGAAAGCGTATTATAGGATTCTAGTGAAAATGGAAAGAAGGAATGAGATTTACATAAGGAACGAGTTAAGAAAACAGGGTAAGACTATAAACGAACTACTGAAAGAAATACTTTTAGTGACGGCTTAAATAAAAAAAATAATTACTTAATCGAAAGCCTGTCCAAATGTATACCAACAAAGACCATAATAATTTTCGGGGATTTCCGTTATTCCGTGTTCGTTGTGGACTAACACGGTTTTTTGACCCTCAGCTAGAATTAAATGACTGTCCCTAAATAGGAATACGTTTTTCTTTACCTCTTTTAGACGGGCGTAAGTTATACCATTATATCGCCTGTTCCATAGGACATAGTTAGTGACTATCAAGTCCCCTTGTCTAACCACGAATTTCGGGCTTTTCGGGATTACGGCTTTCTCATAAACTGAGGTGGTCAAAAAATCGACCTTATTTATTTCCTTTAATAGTACCTGGTTGAGAGACATGGTACAACTAAAAGAATATAGCATCATAAATTTATAAGCTTATATGCTGAAGGTAAAGCATGGGAAACCCGGTAAAAAGACCAGGGTTTAGAATCGGTAAAAAATACGGTTACATTTTTCTCGAATCTATACCAAGTGTATATACAGTAATAGAAAAATTCGATAAATTTGAAGAAGGAAAAATTTACGTATTCGGATATGATTATCACATGAAAGATTTTTACATTTCGATACAAAAACAAACACCTGATAGAATAAGAGTGAGTTATCTACATCATGAGATTTGGATTTATAAGGAAAGAAATAAATACAAAGTATTCATACCGTGGGTCAGAGAAAAATATAGAAATGAATTAGACTATCTCTTTAATTCTAATTTTTACTTTCATTATAATAGGATAATATATAAATGGACAGGAATAAAGGAGTTTAAAATAATATTAAGTAGAGCTAAATCGTTCACAATGGAAATAAGAATAGCTAAAAGAATGATGTACAATGATATAATAACTGGAGAACTTAAAGACATGTACACGCCTAGGGACATGGTAAAGAAGGGGATAATGGTATGGGAAGACATTCGAGGTAATAAATTCGTATTAACGAGAATAAACAATACAGAAATGAAAAAGGTAAAGAAAAGGATAGAGAAAAAGGAAAAGAGTCCAGATATTTATTACAAACAAATGATAAAGATGAAGGACATAATGTATCAATTTATCAAGATGTTCAGAAATAAAGGAATATTGAAAACCAAATTTGAAATAAAGCCAGTATATATCCCTCCAAAATTAAGGACACAAAATAAGGAAATAATGGAGAATATGTATAGGTTCAGTTTTCCGTATGAACTTGAAAATAGAACAGTAAGATTTAACGGCGTGATGACAATTCTAATAGACTATGATTACGATAGTGTTAATCAGATACTATTTAAATTTCTGCAAAAAATTGGCACGTGGAGACATAATACACTATTATGCGGAATTGACCCACAAAATAGATTTTGGTGCAATGTACTAAGCAATTTTATGATGTCGTGGAAAATCAAGAGCGTGTACAAAAATATGTATGAATTAGACGAAAATACAAAAATGTATGAGTTCTAACCCCGTGATTTTTCTAAATCAAGAATATGATAATATGTTTAAATCCTTCAGGATATAAAACATGATAGTGAGAGGACATGATAAGTGAGGAAAGGGAAGAAATGAGTGGACAAGATCAGGCGAAATACAAACTGATAGTAATTAAAAACGATCAGAAAAAAATCAGAGAATTGAAAATAAAACGTAGAATATATCCATTACTACATAGGAATTACTGGAACTATGAGGAATTAAATGTTAATTTGGAACGCCACGGAAAATATACCAGAACCGAAATTTATTTACTACGAATGAATTGGAACGGTTCTGGATATTTTCCAGTGTGTGAAGAAAAATTAAAAATCGATGACAGCTTTTTCAATATTAATGTTAATAGCGATAACGTTAAAGAAATTGTATTACTACTATTGAGAGAATTGAAAGACTATATAAAAGATAGTGAGTGTGAAAACGCATTACAGTATTTCCCAGAATAGGTTTTTTTTTAAAAAAAATGATTATTTTTTAAATTGGCTTTAAGACAAAAATGTATGAATTTTAAAAAAATAAAATGAATAAAATTTAGCCGTGAGGTTTTCTTGGAATAAGGTAGACAGTTCCGGCTTTAGTCAATACTTCAGCAATAATCATTTTTGGATTTTTGACTTTATTAACCCACTTTAAATGTGGACATCCTTGTGTAATGACAAGGATATTCTTATTCCCGTTTCTCAGCTCATGGACTTCAAGTATCCAAAAATCCCCGCATCGCTGACATAGCAGATAATGCATACCATTGTCTGTTTTCCATTCTACCCCTTTCCCAGGGTAGACCTTAACCCTTTCGTCTATAGTTTCTGACATGGTATTAAAATATAGCCTCACAAAAATATAAGCGTTATCGTTCTCGTAAAGAATTAACCCCATGTTTTTCCTACATCAAGAACATGATGATACATTTAAATACTAACTCACGTATAGTGTTTTAGTGAGAGAAAATGGTATTAAACATATTCGAATTTAATGAAATGATGAATAATGCTAAAATCATATACAGTAAGAGCGAAAGAAAATTTTTCGTAGACGTAAGAAAACTAGGGGATCTAATATTATTTCACATGATAAAATTCAATTGTGCAGAAAATTGTGCAGAATATAATAAGATATACGATAAGACATACGATAAAGCCTGTGAAAATGTTAGCATGAGTGTTATACTAGATATAATAGAAACGAAATTAAACAAAAAACTATTAACTCAATCAAAACGAATTATTGAATCACAATGTGAAACAGATTATTATTTCATATTCCTGGCAAAATAATTGGCAAAATAATTTTTTTTAAAGAAATAAAACATTTTTTTAATAAAAAAATCTTGTCTTAAAACTCAAAAAAAAACAAGAAAGAAACAAAAAAAACTAACTTGTAAAAGGAAGAAGAAAATACTTTCCGCCATTTACATTAACTTTCGTAAGGGACTTACTGACAATCTCCTTTGTCTCTGGATCCTGTGGAGGACTCAAATCAAAGTCCCCCACAAAGACCCACGTGTAGTGGGTGCAATCCCACACGCCGAGGAATTGCACTGCACCCCCATGCGTATAGAACTGTTCCGATAATACACTATCGCATTTTTCGCAATACCTTCTAACCACCTGACCGTTTTCCTCATTTATAACCTGTGTCTTTACATATGTCTTCATATTCTTCACTGAGGGAAAATACATTAGATAAAAATATAAGTCTTTCTCTTTATATCATCACATTCTCTATCTATAGAATGACTTACATAATTTCATCTTCCTTAATTTATAAAATGATCGTAATATTTTTCTTGTTTGTTTTTTTATTTGTTTTCATTGTAGTAAACTGTATTATTTTCTCTTATTGGGAGAACAATTCAATTAACAAAAAAGTGTACAAACAAAAAAATTATCATTACTAATATAAATTCTAATAGGGTCTTATTGCTCTTGAACATTGTCCTTTGAAATATATCCCTGATATGGTACAAATTATTTCCAGCAGGAGTGAAAAGAATTGTATTTATTGCACATAAAAGAGACAACGAAAAAGAGCTATATCTTTCGAAAAAACTTTTTTCTTTATAAACGTTAAAACGTCGTTCTTTTACATGAACTTAAGGAGACTTAAGGGCAAAAGTGCAAATTTGAGGGTTTAAAAAGCTTTCTAGTAAAATGAGGTCAGAGGTTTAAAAAGAAAAGTGTATCCGAAGTGAAACTATTTGGAGATTCTTTCAATTCAACGGAACGATTGAGTGACTCAGGGAAAAAAGTTATTTTCGTTTAGCTGAGAAAAAAGATAGAATCTCCTGAATAAGGAGAAATGAAAGAAGAAAAAAAGAAAAAACTTTATACCGAAAAAACTATTTGAATTCAATTATTCCATTGTATTCGCTCGAAACGAATTTATATCGTTTTTCTCCTTGTTTCAGGAAAAATTCATACGGATAGACAATATCCAGTACATATCCCTTTTGTTTATTTTGCGATGGTCTCATAACTCTTCCAATTCGTTGAACTAATTTAATCCTACTCTTTCCTTGCGTTAGTAACACTACTAAAGATAAATTCGGAATATCAAGTCCTTCATCCGCCAAGGAAGTGGAAATTAAAACCTGAAGCTTGCCGTTTTTCAACGCTTCTATTTTTTCCATTCTTTCCTCCAAAGTACTCTTTGAACTGACCCAGTCAGCAATAATCCCATTTTCGTTCATAAGTTCTGATAATTTCTTAGCTATAGCTATTCTTCTAACTATTACTAATGCGGGATATTTATTTATCTCCTTTATTTTTGCAATTATTTGTTTATTTGTGTATGGCGAATTTTCGAATAACCTCAATAATCTGGAATAAGTTTTAGCAAAAGAATCATAAGATTTTATTACGTCTATATTTCGGATTTCTTCCTTGATTACTTTACTAGGTACAGTTTCATATTGAATATATTCCAATGGAACCAGATAATTGTTTTTGACAAGTTCAGTGTAATCTATTGAATACGATATTTTTCCCAATAATCCTAAAATTTCAAGTTCACGCCCATCTTCTCTTAATGGAGTAGCGGAAAGTCCTAACCTTATTGAATTTGGCGAATCCATAAGCAAAGATTTCAACATGCTAGCAGGAGTGTGATGAGCCTCATCTATTATTATCAGATCAGCGTTACTAATCAATTCCTTGAGCTTTTCGTGTTTTTTCTGTTTTTTCTGAGAATAATAATAGGACACTGAGAGGGCAATTAAATCGCTCTTTTGTCCATTTTTGAGTTCATCAACCTCACCAGAAACTAATAGGAATGGTAAATCTTCTTTTTTAGCGAAATTCTGGAATTGTTTCAGTAACGTGGTAGAATTCACTGCATAAACAATTTTGGTATTAGGCTTATTTTTTAACATTTCTAAAGCGGAAAGTATGGCAATTACACTTTTTCCACTTCCTGTGGGTGCTTTTATGACACCATTACCCGTGACATTAATGTCATCAACCCACGCTCTAATACTATCAATCTGGTATTTTCTCACCTCGAAATTCTTTAATGAAACATCATGAAATTGGAAGTTACAGAAAGGCTTTACGTTAAGTTTAGCCACAGTAGATAGTTTCCAATAAAGCCCCCTCAGCGTGGCGAAATTATTTGAATTTTGCCACGCTAAGAGTACAGAACTTTCAACGTATTGACCCTGAATATAATCGAATGTTTTGATTTTATATGTCAGCATGTCTTTATAAAACTCAAGGTCATCATAAACATAAATGTAATTCCCCTTAAATATAGCGTAAACTGAACTTTTGTCATTGGTAAGATATTTGCCTAGTATATTGAAAATTTCATCGCCTACATAATCTTTTAAGAAATTAGCAATTTTTCGTAATTCACTGGGATTTATCGACGATATCTTGTTTTCGCTAAGATACCATTTTTTTGTATTCGGATCGAAATTTGCAATAGATTTAACTAAAACCAGATACTGCTGAAACTCTTCTCTACTCATGAACTTTTTTAATGGAGGTATAGCAATTTTATCGCTATTTTGGACTTTATTATGATCACTCATCTTATTATTATATAGGAAATGGACGCTTAAAAATGTTATCATGTTTTCTCTAGAAAGAGAGGAGATAATAAAAGCAAAACGGATAATACTGTAGACGATAAACGAAAGATTAATAAATAAATGACCTCATAAAAGAATCAGAAGACAACATGCCCAAGTTTGAAGAGTGCATGAACATAATCAACCCTCAGGGGTTACCCCCTGAGGTGTTGAGCCACACAGAGAAGATTTTTTTAGAGTTTTGCGAATATTGGGATACATATAACGACGAATTGAAAAAGGTGGTAAAATCATGGTAAACAGAAAAGAAGAGAGACAATCAATCAAAGATGAATTGAAAGAGGAAGAGGAAGAGGAACTACAGGAAATGGAAACGCAAAAAGTGGAACTGGTAGAAGAAGCCAAAAGCGATGAATTACAACTACCGTTCCAGCGTGAAAAAATTACTAATTACATGTGGAAACTATTAATTGTAAGAAGAGCGGAAATAAGAGATGTGATATTCAAAAAGACGAATAATGCAGGACAAGTAAGCTTAATTGATGGTTGGATAATAGACGATGATGAATTAGAAAACAAAGTATTAGAGAAAATAAACAATGACAGGGCTTTACCAATAGATATGGTAAAAGAGATAAATGCCCATAGAAAAGAAGTAAATCTAGTATCCTCGTCTCAGGGCGTCTATTATAGCCTATTAAGGAACGTAATACCAAAGCTAAAGAACGGGGCGGTAATAGTGGGAATAGCATACCAACAAAGCGATTATCCTCAACCGATGGTAGTCCTGGTTCATCCTACTGAATTAGAAAAACTAAAGGCTCAATATGAGGCACTACAGAAAAGCAAAAAGTGATGAACCATGGCAAAGAAAGAAATACAACAAAATGAAAACAAAATAGAACAACTAAAAAACCAAATAGACAACTGGGTAAATGATTTTAACAATAACGGGAAAAATTTCGATAGATTTGAATTATATGAAGGAAATTCAATAAGCCTGGGATTTATAGCATATAAAGACAAACAAAACATCACCAATGTGCTAATAAGCATTCACGGAAAAAAACCAAGTAACAGCATTAGTTTTCCGTCGAGCTCATTAAGTGAAATAGAAAAGATACTCGAATTAATAACGAAATATAAAGAATTATTCGAGTATGTAGGGAAATATCAAACAAAAAAGGAAAGGAAAGCATTATTAGAGTAAAATCATCTATTTTTTTATTTCAACATATCCATGAGTGCAATTGACTTTAAACCTTGGTTGTAAACCATAACAGTAACCAAGTTCTTTTCCATAGCGTGTAAGTAGATCCATATATGTCACCATACAGTCCATGAAATCCTCACATTCCTCACTCTCACTAAGGATAACTTTACCTTCTTGAACGACATTGAGGACGACTCTCATGGTGGAAATACTGACCCAAAGGAAAAAAAGTTTTTTAATAACAAAATGAGGATATAAAACGATGCCAAAACAGAAACTAAATATAGGAAAAATCTCTTTTAGTGTAGGGGATTTTGTAGAAGTACTAGCACAGGGTAGAAAATATCGAATGAAAATACTAGAGATAGACGATTACAATAATATAATAGGTGAGGATCAAAACGGTAACCCAATTTACGTTAAAATTTCTAAGATCTCAGTAATAAAGACGATTTCGGAATATGAGTTCTTAGGAGGTGAAAAGAAGAATGGAACTCAGTGAATTTCAGAGAAAAGTAATAGAGAAATTTAACGAAAGTGATAAGAACTTACTGATATCGGCACCCACGGGGTCAGGGAAGTCATTCTTAGCGATGTTAATGACAACAATGACAAAGTACAGAGTCCTCTACACGGTACCTCTAAGGGCTTTAGCATTACAATTAAACGAAGACTACAAGAACAAAATAACACCGATGCTAAATGCGTTCCCCGACAGCACGGCTTTAGTGAGCGAAGTGTATGAGTCAGACCCTGAAGACGTGGATGAAAGAGTAGTATTCACCACTTACGAGAAAGCTGACGCCGTGCTAAGGAGACATTATACGTGGGCAGAAAGAACGAAGATCATAATAATTGACGAAATCCATAACATAGGGGACAAAGAGAGAGGTCAGGCAATAGAGAACTTGATAGCGTGGGCAATGGCAGAAAACAAGAGGCTCATAATGATGAGTGCCACAGTACCACAAATAGAGAAGATTGCAGAAATAACGGAAGCGGAAATGATAGAAACAAAAGATAGACCGATACCGTTATATAAAGCAATAAAAATAGGAAAGACATTAATATTCGATGACGGTGAAAAAGTGGAACTCAAGGAAGATTTAGTCCATAAATTAGTTAGGAAAAATAAAGTCGTAATGATGTTTACAAGCACGAGAAAGAAAGCGGAAGAACTGTTCATTATTTACGACAGGAAATTCCCCGGGAAAGTGGCGTTCTTCCACGCAGGACTCCCGGGAAGTCAGAAAATAAGGTTAATGGAAGAGACGAGAAAAGGAAAGTATAACATTATCATATCCACCACGGCACTATCACAGGGAGTGAACTTCCCGTTTTATGCGGTTATCTTCGATGATTTGAAACTGCCCATCATCGAATACGGGAGGTTCATGGGATGGAAAGCGATAACACCGATAGAGTTCGATCAGATATGCGGTAGGGCGGGGAGACCGGGATATGACGATGAGGGACTATGCGTAATCGAGGCAACTAACATAAGAGAGGCAGAAAGGCTGAACAAAAAGTACTTCGAACAAAGATACGACGACCTGATAGGGAGACACGTACTCGAGGACTTCCTATTGTCATTATTGTCAAAATACGTTTATGCGAGACCTAACGAGATACTGGAGGCAACAAAACATACATTATCGTTCAGAGAAGCTGACGAAAACATAATAAAGGAGAAATTACAATATCTTCAGGAGAACGGAATGATATATTACGACAGGGAAGGGTACTCGGTTTCAGGATATGGAAGAGCAGTAGCCGAAAGTTACTTCGACGTAAAGGATGCCATAGCATATAGAAACATACTGGAGAAAAACGACGTGACAAAAGACGAGGTAATAAACGCAGTAATGGAGAACGAAAACGTACTAAATAACGCAAAAGGGGAAGACCCGAGACAGATATTTGATAATTGGATAAAGGGAGTGGACGAGAAAGTAATCATAAAGATGACAAAGAACATGACGCTCACAGACCTAAATAAATTACTGGAAACGATAAATTGGCAATTCTACGGCGTATACAGGATAACTAAGGCGTTAAATCGTACGGAATTATCGGAAACACTGAGGATGATATTCCTGGAGGCGAGATACGGAGTACCGAGTAAGGCGTTAGCGTTAGTACAATTACCGGGAATAGGTAGAAAGAGAGCGATTGAGCTGATGAGAAACGGCATACATAACAAAGGCGAATTGTGTCAGAACAAAGAGATAGCGTCCAAGGTAATAAGCAAGAAAATGATTGAGGTGATATGTAGATGATCAAAGAAGAGATAATAAAAGCGTTCAAGAAAGAAATGAAAACCCATCCACAGAAACAAGAAAAGACAATATATGTCACAGACCTACTACATTGTGTATTGAGACCTCAAAAGGAGATACCGGAGACTTGGCTGATAAGAGGGACGGCAATACACACAGGAATACAGAAAATGTTATCGGAGTACGGAGAACTGAAAATTGAATTCGAGAAAACGGTAGCGAAACAATTCGGTGAATATCTACTGATGGGACGAGTAGACGCAATACTGGAGGACGGAACTGTAGTAGAGTTCAAGACGTCGGCAAACCCTCCGATGTTCCCTTACGACCAACACTTGTACCAGATACTGATATATATGAACATAACCGGAGCGAAAAGAGGGATACTTTTGTATTTAGGGAACAACGAAATAAGGGAATTCATAATAAACGAAGAAACGATAACGGAAACCGAGACCGGGCAAACGTTCTTTGGAGAATACAGCGTAAACGATGAGTGGATAAGAAAACAAATAACAAAATACGTAACAAAAACGTTAATAGCGACGTTCGACGAATGTAAATTCTGTGAAATAAACAATGAATGTAAGTTCTCAAAGGTGAGAAAAAATGCTAAGAAAAATTGAAATTTTAATAACGGACGACCCAAAGGACGATAAAAACGTAAAGTTCCTAAAGGCACTGCTGAAATTGGTAGGAAAAGACGTACTGAGGTTCACACAGGAACAGATATTAGGGAAAAACGTGGAAGAAAATGAGGAAATGAAAGAAATATTGAACGGAATCGTGAACAAGTATAAGAAAGTAGTACCGGAAAACATGAGTTTTATAGAAGGGAAAGTAGACAAAGACGGAATAGTAAAAACGTGGTGGTCTTATGAGAATAAAAATAAAGAGTGAAGGGAAAGTGGATATAAGAGAAATTGAGGACATATTTGAAGGACTCGATACAGCGAAAATTGACGTGTTAAAATCGAAGAAGTTACAGAAATTGCCCGAAATACAACAAATAATAGAGAAAGTGAAGAGAGAGAACGAAGAAGTGTTAGGAAAAGAAATAATAATGCAGGAACTCGTGATATTCAAGAACGGGACTTATAAGCTTTTCGGAGAAATTATGATAGCATAATTTTTTTTATGTCCCGCACCCCATTGTAACACATGCGGGCAAATGAAATAAACGGGTTATTGAACGAGGGTTTTATCGTGAAAATTAAAGCCAACAGAAGCGTTTTTCAGATAAAACGTGTACAACCTTACAGAACGATAGTACTAATAGAATTAATGAACGGAGCGAAAATAATGATGTCAAAGAAGAAGTTCTCTAAAAGCGAGTTTATAATACGAGATACGAAATACGAAGAACAACCGAACTATGACCTGAACGAGATATTAGATATATTACGAGAATCGAAACAAATATTGTATCGAGGAAAAATAGTAACGGACGTGGAAGTGGTTGAGAACCGAATATTAATAAAGACGAAGAACGGAACAGAGTATACACTAACGCCACACTACTTACTGAACTATAACATCGTAATGAAGTGAGAACATGTTAGACAGTCAAACGAGAAAAAAACTAGAAGAAGTAGTCAAAGAACGAATGGACATGATAAAAAATTCAGATGAAGCATACATATACGTAAAAGCGTTCAAAGAAAAAATAACATCGATCGAAATAATAAGGATGGGAATAACGGAAAGAGTGCAAATAACGACAAATAGAGAACACACGTTGCTACTAACGTTAGCACAATTCTTAACAAAAACAATAGAAATAAAAAAAGACGGAAAAAAGTACAAATTTATAGGTTCTTGAACCCTTTCATGAAACCTTATATAGAACTTTTTGACGTAAGGGGTACGTAATACGGCGTTGGTAGTACTTAAATTTCGTAAGAATACGTGGC
>Ga0081474_122294_pt1 | contig 18647 bp, 19 predicted proteins | sample OneHunmetagenome_2_FD_70978 | JGI IMG/M metagenome (GOLD analysis project Ga0081474, IMG submission 70978) | Ferrous microbial mat communities from One Hundred Spring Plain, Yellowstone National Park, USA v2 (version 2) | ecosystem: Environmental > Aquatic > Non-marine Saline and Alkaline >... | reverse complement strand
TCCTTTATTTCTTCCTTACCGATAAGAACTTCTAACGGATTCTTAACTTTTTTCACCTTCCTTCGAAGTAGAATCTCATTATCATTTAGCGCTATAACCTCAAACTCTTCATTAGGCTTCAAATTAATCTTCTCCCTAACCTCTTTCGGTATAGTCACTTGGAATTTATCAGTTACCTTTACCATAATTGAGTATACGTATACGTAATATTAAAATTTTTATAAATTGTAATTTCTTAATTCACTGATCTAACATAATTTGAAAATATATTTAATGCTCACTCGTTAGATAATCCCATGAAGAGAAGATAACGATTGTCCCTCTATACTCCATTAATACAGATGAAAATAGATATTACCAAGTATATTTTTAGAAAAACTTATATTTTAAAGTAAGAAGTTATACATCTCTTTCACAAGGTATGCATCCCAACCCACATTTTTGTAATAAAACGATAAGGAAGGGCTTTCAACTTAACCAATCTAAAAAGGTCTGTATTTACTAGAACTATTAGAACTAAATTGACTTTTATTTTTGAAAATATGTTAGGAACTAGACTTTCATTATTATAAATATAAAAAACAAACAATAGGAAGATCATTAAACCACTCCTCGCGCAAATTTAAACTCTCAGAGAGGAAGATATTTGTGTATGATTGAATCGAATTTATTATTATGTCTCAGACTTCCATAAGGAGGTAGAGAAAAAATAAAAATCAACATTAATGTCGAATTAATTTATTAGTTTAGAACGAGAAGTATAGATAACGAGTTACAAACCTGAACTAGCAGGGATGAAAAGTTGAAAAATGGGTCACTTTATTACATCTTCTCCGCGTTTCTAGCAGTAATTTTCATAGTGTTACTCATCGTGGCTATATTCATAGGGGAGACTTTCGGGACTACCACTGTTACATTGTCTAACTCTACCTCAGTTCTGACGAATTCTTCCAATTTAGCTGCACTTTCATTATTCAGTATAGCTGGAATTCTCTTCATAGTAGCACTGGTAATCGAAATTTTGGGTATAATTAATTTAAGGTCAGGTTTTTCTTTACTTTCTGGTATGATTCAAGATATAAGAGTGGGTAAGACTGGGACTACTTTGTGGATAATTACAGCACTATTATCTTTCTTATTACCAGTGTTATTAGTAGCCCTCGGTATAGGAATCTCATTCAGCATCGGTTCTACTTTATCTGGTATAGTAGGCGCGACATTTCTCGTCTACGTAATAGACGGCGTGATCTTCGTACTAGGAATTATAGCTAACATCTTGGTCGGTATAGCTTTTTATAAGGTCGGAAGCGTATATAGATCATCTACAGTCGAGGTCGGAGGGGTCCTTATAGCAACATCAATCTTAACATTCATAGGGTTTATACTGACTTACGCCGTACTAGGAGATGTAATAAGAAGAGTTAAGGGCGGTATAAGCGTTACGCAAAGCTGGAGTAATCCACCTACCAATGTCCCAATAACAATTTACCAGACACAGCCTTACGGTACCATAAGCCCCAACGGTATTCTCACATTTCAAGCGTATTCCACTGCCGTTTGTCCCTACACTTTCATTTCATTCATTTTATCTTCATTTATGATCGAGTGTAGGGACTTAGCCCTCAACCACAGTTGGGTCATGGGACTCCAACGGCACGGGGCTCACATCTCCGCAATCTCCCCCACCCTTTTGCCCACATCGGCGTAAGAGATCATCCCTAAGCAACGAAAATTCGTTATAAACAGACAAAAAGATTTCTATCAACGTGAAAAAGGATTCAGCCCAGCTACACTACTTTCAGCCACTATTGAAGGCTTAAACTTCAGTACAAGCACGTCTAACCCTCAGTTCGTCCCAGCAAACCAAAACACTAACGTAATAGCTTACTTTAACCCGTTACCTATAACTCTATGTACAGAATAGTTATTACAGCATCTGTAAACGGGACGATAATGAGATTTGTAGTTAACGCTTTGGGAACTTGATATGCAACAAGCCCTTATTTACCACTTCTTTTTTCTCACTTCTTTCATTCCGTACCCTGAACTATCGCTATAGCCCTCACGGGAGAACCGTCAACCCCTACAATATTTAAAGGTAAAGCTTGGAAGTATACGAAAGCCCCTACCAACTTTTCTAACGCCTGAGATAGGTTTTCGACAATGAGTACTTCATTGCGTAATAGGAGATTGTGCACATCAGTGTCTCCAACGCTGGGTGAGTCGATTCCCACCATTTTATATCCCTTTTTCACGATCTTCTCCGCGTCCTTTAAGGATAGTGTGGTATAACCATCTTCCATTTTCCAACCTTTCCTCCACTTTTTACTAGTCCCGGTGTAGACTAGTAGTATTTCCGCAGGTTCGGCGTGATCAACACTGTCAGTGACGTAAGCCTTACCCATGAAACGTTCCAGCGGAATTTGGTCTAACCTCTTACCTTCGGGGATAAAGTGATAAGGAACATCTACATGTGTCCCGGTGTGAGTTCCTATAAGGAGTTCATGAACCGTGTAGTCCTTAATTTTGATTTCCCTTAATCTAGGCTGTGGATCCCCAGGGTAAAAGGGCATCTCATTTTCTATGGGTACTGATAGGTCTATTATCATAAATATAATTCTTATTAATTCACTTATAAAAAGCTGAAAGCCGAGGAAAAATTAAGGTTGAGGTCTCCCTTCTATATCTATAACGTAGTTTCCCTTCCTTCCCCTTATGAAGAACATCTGATTGCTGGTGGTATTAACCTCTATCTGATATCCGCTTTGCATTAAAGCACTTAGAAGCTGTTGATACTCTGGCAAAGTACCTTGCATAAAATTTGGCTGAAATGTCGGCTGAGGGCGTTGTACTTGCTGGAGATAACTAGGTTGTTGAGGAGTTGGTTGTAGCATACATAAAGATTTTTTGAGTAGTATTGTGCATCTTCTCCAAATGAAGTATGACCAAATCCATTATTATTGCCACAAATTATTGGAGTGAGGGTTAGAGTTTGCATCTCCTAAACACCTTTTTCAACTTCTTGTTACTGCTTTAACTTCAGTCTTAACTATTTCGTCTACATATTTAACATACCTTCTCAAGAACGCAAGTAATACCAAAACCACGGGAATTAAAAGACCAAACATATCCTTTATTCCCACGAGGTCTGCTATATAACCCGTAACGGAAGGAACTATTATACCTATGACCATCATTACCGCAAAGAAGGAACTGTTTGCGGCATTTCTCTCCTCAGGCTTAAATGTCCTGCTGATCGAAATCACGGAGAGTGGATAAGTCAACCCGTGCGGAAATCCTAGAATCAAGAGGGCTAAAGCGAACTCAAAGAGATTCATTGAGGTAAGTATCATAATGAGCCCTATGACCGTCATGGAGATTGCAGCGTAAACGTGATGAGAAACGCTTTGTGGAGGTCTTACAGAGAGGTAAATCCTAGCCAATAATGACGTAGTGAAGAATAAAGAGAAGAGAGATGTTACAGCTGAATAAGTGACGTGAAGGTCTGTAACAGCGTATATACCACCAAACGCCAGTATTGCAGAGAAAGGTATATTATAAGTAAGTATATTTATCACTGCCGTTTTGAACCCTGGATTACTTAATACATTCACCTTTACGTTTTTCCTTTCTTCTTGAGGAAACTTTACGAATAGTGATAGGATAGCTGCTGCTATTGCCATAGGTTCGAAAAACACAAAAACGTCCCTCAGCGTGAACTTCGTTAGTATCACAGATTCTAATGCAGGGCCAGCTACCAGACTTACGCTAAGGGCCAAAGTATAGATCGAGAGTAATCTTTCTCTAGCTTTTCTGTCCTCCAATAGCCCAGCATAAGTAATAACGTTTGGCATTATTGCACCTAACGATAACCCGGCTAAGGCGCTGATTACCCAAATCGTGATAGGCGTTGAGAAGTAAAAAAGAGGTAGAACTAGTGCATATAGCACTGAGGATGTAATAAAGAACTTCCTTCTCTCTGAGGTCTTAAGCCTGGAATTCACGAGCCCACTGGTTATGAAAGTACCTAAGGACAAGATAGCACTGATTATACCTACTTCACTTTGTGTGAAGTGAAAGTCATACTTAACCAGAAGTGGTATAGTAGTAGAGATCATATTATTGGAAGCCCTAATTGCAAATGTCATTGAGACGATTACTAGAAGCATCTGAAGGTAAACTTTCTTGTCCATGATATCATAATTCGTTTCCGAACCTTTTTAATCTATCCTTGAGGAAACTTTAAATAGTTCGTTTACTAACAAATTATTATGAAAGTACTAGCTGCACCGGGACCCGTATCATATCCCGTAATAGTAAACAATAAGGGAATAGAATTGTCTTTTGCTAAAGAAGGTACAGCTGACATAGTGTTAGATTCGACTGTGTCCCTAGCTAAAAGAGGACTTAAGATACACTACGTTACAGTAAAAGGACTACTGACAGTATATCCGACAGTGGGGAAGAAGATCGGTGTACCTAAGATGCTCACGGCTGCTAATGTTCTGACTAAAGCGTTGGTTGATATTAAGAAATTAAACGCTGAGGTCATAGGTATTGACGACATACAGAAGATAATGGAGTCTCTCAAGAAAGGTGAAATAGATAGTGCTGTAGTCCCTTCGGGAGTAGCTAAAGGGATCACATTTGAAGAGCTTCTGGGAATTCCGGGAAGTTGCGGAGCTCATGTAAAGCCCGAGTTTAGAGACCAGTTCATCTCCCTCTATAATGAAGGAATAGACATGTTTAAGCAAGACCCTGAGGGATTTGCCACAAAAGTAGTTACTACACTGGGAGGAAGGGTAAGCAAAGAGTTCGTTATTAACGTAATGAAGAACTCGACCTTCAATATCGAGGAATTACCTAATGACGAAGAGTTCGTTAAGTTAGTTAGAAAATATATAAGCTAAGCAAGTGTTTGTATGTTCTTTTCGTAGAGACATTCGAAACCTTAATTCATTCTTTTTTCGTCTCTTGATTTAACTTATATTTGTCCTCTTTACCTCATGAGCTGAAGTTTATATCCACCAATAGAGACTCGCTACAACTTCTAGGATTTTTAAACTAAAAAGTTTGAGAATCTTTGAGGAAAAAAAGGATAACTATTGTGGGTTTTCCACGTTAAACCACATATCCTCATAGGAGCTTTCTTCGAGGCTTTTCTGTTTAGTTTCAGGCACTACTAACAGCGTCACTATCGCAGCTATTATTCCTAAGGCTCCTCCAACTCCTACAGCAACGGGAAGACCGAAGTTGAAGAAGAGGAATGGGAATATTGCGGAGTTAACTAGGGCGCCCATTCTATCGATCGCAACAACTATACCTGATGCTATTCCTCTTATTCTGGTAGGCGTAAGTTCTACATTAAAGACACCTGCTGCACTTACGTTAGGTGGACCTACGTTGTGCCAGAAATGATACCCTCCAAGGAGTAGCATTCCCACTATCGGAGTGATAGGGTTTGAGAGAGTTAATTGCGGTTTAAATACCGCAAAAAGAATTAACGATATAGCCATTCCAGCGAATCCAACAGCTTCCAAGGGTTTCCTACCCCACCTATCTATCAGAAGGAGAGCTACAGCACCTCCAGGTATTGACGCAGCTAGTGTTAGGACAAGGCTGAAGATAGCTGTGTTTTTAATACCTATTGACTCTCCCACAAGAGCTGGTTCAAAGACACCTCCAGGGTTCACCATATGGTCTAGGAACCATAGTATCCCTGCTATTGCTATGAATTTAGCGTATTTTCTTAGGTAAAAAAGCACCGGTGTCTTGTCCACTGCGTTAACAGCCACAGTCAAATCGTTATTAGTCACTTTTTTAACAACCTCTTGGAACGTCTTCATGTCCCCCTTAATTCTTACTAGGTATCTAGGGGACTCAGGTACCTTTCGTCTAAGGTATATAACCGATCCCGGAATAATAGCCCCTAAACCTAACGTCAATCTCCATAATAGATCACCGTGAATCCCTATTAGAGGAAGCCCCAGAAGAGTAGCTGCACTGGCGATGCTCCCCAGAGGACCCGTTACACCTACTGCAAATGCCAGTAATTTACCCCTATCCTTTTTGTTGGCAAACTCTCCCAATACTATAGGAGACATAACGAAGTCTCCTCCTATTCCCAATCCGAACAACATCTGTGTGAGTATAAGCTCATATACGTTCTGCGTAAAGGCACCGAGGAGTGAACCTAAAGAGAGCAGCAAAGCTTCATAACCGTAAACTGCTCTTCTTCCCTTGAAATTAGCGGTAACGCCGAAGAGAATCGCACCTACAATAGCGGTCCAAAACGACGCAGTGCCTAAAAGAACGTATAGTGGCGATCCTGCTACAAGTCCAAACTCTTTTTTAAGTTCCGGAAGTGCTACTGCTATGAAGGTAGTATTATAACTTATTGTAAACATCCCCAGAGTTGTTATTAAAAGGCTCTTTGCATGGTAAACATTGAAATTAGAATCATCTAGGGGCTTGAAAATATCTCTTAGCTTCATAGGAATCAAAATACAATAAAATGTCTATAATAAAAATTTTCTCTATGTATTAAACATATTGATATATATAACTATATATTGATATATATAATTTCCATCCACCAAAGGCTGGCTCTGGGGCATACCATTTTACTAGGATAAATATCCAAGATCCATTCCACGCAGCCTTAACTAGTATGTAGTGAGTTAAACCGGATGTCGGTGCATTAGGTATATTAGCTGTTAAGGACAAGTTTACCCATTGGATCTCGCTCCAGAAAGGTGCAGCTCCGGGGTTATTTATATCACCGCTTCCAGTTTTCTCGCATTTCTGCAATTTCGTGATCGCTTAAACACTTGCTCGTTTTAACTAGGTGATGAGACGAATGAGTTAAGAAAAATAAACTCATTATATCTTACTGTATCGTAAATGCTATAACAAATAGTGAAGTCGTTTCCGTGTTCACATTCCCTAACGGGATTACGGTCCCGTTCACTACCTCGTAATTAGTGAAATAACCTCCAATAGGGGACTGCAGATGTTTAGCAATGTTATATATCTTAAGAATTAAAGGCAAATACTCCATCGCAAACGTCTGGTTATATTTATCTATATACTTCCACGCTATGATAGCCAAGGCTAGCTTATAAGAAGCGTAGACGTTACTTGTAACGCTTTCATCCTGAAATCCGTAACCGTTCCAGAAGTCGTTAATTGTAGTTTCAAACACTTTCTCTGCAGGGGTTATGTTCCCGTTTTCAAGCTCGTAAATAGAGAATAAAAGAGAAGTGTCAGCGTATTCGTACCAGGCAAGGTAGCTTGGAGAATCGTTAAAGCTTATAGTACAGATGGGTCCCCAAACTTTCTCATTCACGGGGTCTTTAAACATCCACGTGAAGTTGTGTATCCCTGCTAATACCAGGTAAGGTGACAAAGTTATGTTACTCTTGATGTTATCCCAAACCGTTTCCCACATGGAGACATTTAAGTCCTTTAACGCGATCACTGCCAACAAGTTGTCGCTTTCCACGAAGTACTTATTAACATAAGGACATTCTGAGAAGAGCTTTAAGGAAGAGTTATATGTGATGTTATAGTAATTCATTACTAGTCCCAAGGATATTGGAGAGGTTAAGTTAGAGAGTTGTGTAGAGGAAGGGGTTGGAGGTCTGGTGAGGCTTGGAGGACTTGTAGTAGGTGAAGAGAAGATTGAGGGGTTTATATTAACTTTATAGTGGTAATATATTACCAGATATAGCTCTGTCACGATCAGTAAAACGAGGACTAACGATAAGACAGTTAATGTTCTTTTGTTCATACGTAGTGATTGAGTTTCAGTCTGAAAAACTTTTTCTTCACATCATTTCTCTCTACTACAACGGTGCATATATTATGAAAGTAGCCGTAAGGATAAAAATCATCACTACCTACGTCGTAGCCTAACGAAAAGTTAAAGGGAAAGTAGACGAGCTAAGCTCTGAGGCTAAGTAATAATGAATGATAGAACTATGAAAGGTTTTACTCCCTTAACTCCTACGCGACCCTCTTAGGTACATCTCTGTTTATGAACAAGAAGTAGGAAAGCCCTAGGGGTATTAGAGAATAAGCTAGGACTGAGAGAATAGCAGATAAGATGCTTCCCGAGTGTAGCGGGTAGATGTCTAAAGCGTTAACTAGAAACGAATAAGGGGTGTTAGCTAGATAAAGGAAAGGTAACTGGGTAGCACCGAAAGACGGTAAGGCCTCGCCTATCCCCACGTACTCAGAAATATGGGTAAACCTACCTATAATGACCAGCACGTCGGAGATCAGAAGGGAACCTATGAGTATCGAGCTCGAGATTATAAAAGATAGGCTACTCCTCCTCAACATCTCACCTATTGAAAACGAAATGTTGAAGAATACTAAAGATGAGAAGAGCACCAAGGAGACGACTATCGGCAATAACCCTACGTCATACTGAGCACCGAACATTGAGTATGAGAAAGCCAAGGCCATGATTACCATGATGAAATAGATCAACGCTAGAAGGGTGAAAGACCCTAACCACTTTTCTAAGAAAAACCTAGTCCTAGTGACCGGTTTAGTTAAGAAGAAGTCCACAGTACCTTGTTCGTACTCCTCACTCATCGAACCCGAAGCTATTGAAATTGCCAAGAAATGTAACAATAAGCTCTGGGGTAAGAGTACTCCAACGACCCACATGTAGGGGTAAAGGGGAATTAATATAACCCTTACGGTCTTTGAGGGGACTAAGTAGAGGGCTAGATATACACCTATTTCGAAAAACAGTGAGACCGCAATTAAAGCAATTACTTTCTTTCTAGCTATAGCCCTCCTCCACTCGTAAAACATTATCTCAAGCATTGTTTATCGCCTTCTCGTAAGCCCTCTCTAAGTCCTGACTTAAGTAGAAAGTCTTAACTGAAGCCCCACCGTAAATTAGCTCTCTCAGTAACTCCTCCCTCTTGTCCTCCTCTAAATAAACGTAAAACTTACCTTCACTTACCTTTTCCACCTTCTTCACATAATCCAACTTCTTAGCTATCTCTTGTATAGCCTCATTCCCCTCGACCACAACTATGACACCCAAATATTTCTTTACTAAGTCCTCTACCCCTCCCTCAAATACTTTTTTGCCTTTGTGGACTAGGATCACTCTATCTGAGAGCTTTTTTACGTCCTCAAGCTCATGGGAGGTCATGAGTATTGAAGCCCCTCTCCTCTTCAACTTATCGAATGTCTCCCTTATGTGTAGGGAGAAAACCGGATCTACGCCTATATTCGGTTCATCCATTATTAATATTTCCGGGTCGCCGAGTAGGGCTTCAGCTATAGCTATCCTCTGTACCATACCCTTACTGTACTTAGCTATCTGCCTATCCGCAAGATCGCTCATCCCTACTAAGGCTAATAGCTCGTCTACCTCGTCTTTACCTACTTTTTTGATCTTAGCTGAGAGTTGTAGTACTTGTCTGCCGGTTAAAAAAGGGGGTAAGTTAGGCAACTCTTGCACATAACCCACGTTTCTCAAAACCCCTTTGTCCTTGAACGGGTCTTTGCCCAGGATTTCGACTTTCCCCTCATTAGGCTTAATTAAGGCTAAAACTACCCTAATCAGTGTAGTCTTCCCAGCACCGTTAGGGCCCAACAAGGACACGAACTCCCCCTTATTGACTTGAAAAGACACGCCGTCTACAGCGAGCTTTTCACCGTACTTTTTAACTATTCCTTGGACAACTATCATCTAATTTAAGTTTGTGACAAAGTAAAAATTTTTTATTTACGATGAAGAGATGTTGAGTATGACTAGAAGAGTATGGATGATTGGTGGTGCACAAGGATTAGGTGTTGACACTTCTGCTGTGGTTTTCGGCAACGCAATAGCCAAAGCGGGGTACTATTTGTTTGGTAACAGAGAGTACTACTCCAACATAAAGGGAAGGCATAGCTATTTTGAGGTGGTTTTTGACGAAAAACCAGTCAGAAGCGTATCAGCTTACACTGATATACTGGCCACTTTCGACGCTGAAACTCTTTTTCAACACTTCACGGAAGTGAAGGACTTCGTAATTTACGGACAAGATTACGAAAATACTAGTGTCGATATGATTAGGTCTATGGAACCGGAAATGGCAGAACAAGTTAAGGAGGAGTTAAACAAGGCGGGGAGGGGTTACACGGTAAAGGATGTAATAGATTATCTTAAGGAGAAGGGAGTTAAAGTAGTAAGACTCAATTACCAAGACTTGCTAATGAAAATAGCCGAGCAATTCAAAGTCCCCCTTTCAGTGGTTGAAAGGGCTAAAAACATAATAGCTGTGGGTGCTTCTTACGGCCTTCTGGGCTTACCTTTTGAGCTTTTAGAACACGCTATAACTGAGGTCTTCAAAAACGAGTTATTCGTTAAGATTAACACTACTGCCGCTAAAATGGGCTTTTATTCAGTCTCAAGCTATTATAATTTACCGGTTTTAAAAGTGGAAAAACATAGGATTCAAGTGGACGGTAACACGATATCTGCGATGGGTAAGCTAGCGGGCGGTTTAAGGTTTCAATCCTATTACCCCATTACGCCAGCCTCTGATGAGAGTACATATATTGAGGCAAACCAGAACCTGGAAATGGTAATTGAAGGAAACGAATTGAGGAAGGGAGGTGCTGTAGTCGTTCAGGCTGAAGACGAGTTGGCAGCAATTAACATGGCTAACGGTGCAGCTTTGACCGGTACAAGAGCGGCTACAGCGACTTCCGGGCCAGGTTTCGCTTTAATGAGCGAAGGGATAAGTTGGGCTGGAATGAATGAAGTCCCCGTTGTTATAACTTACTATATGAGAGGGGCTCCAGCAACTGGTTTACCAACTAGGAGTGGGCAAGGTGATTTGAAGTTCGCTTTGAACGTTGGCCACGGTGAGTTCCCGAGAATAGTTATTGCCTCCGGTGACCACGTGGAGATATTCTGGGATGCTATATGGGCGTTGAACTTGGCCGAAAAATATCAGACTCCCGTTGTTCATATTATCGAGAAGACTTTAGCAAACGCCTATTCTGTCTTTGATGAGGAACTAATAACCGGAAAACCGATAAAGATAGAGAGGGGTAAGATTGTGAAACCTACCGAGGATTACTTTGATAGGTTCCAGTTTACTGAGGATGGGATTTCGCCTAGAGTCTTCCTTGGCCAAGCTAGCATATTCTATACTGGCGACGAACATAATGAGGAAGGGCATATCACTGAGAATAGCATAAACAGGACGAAGATGTACGAGAAGAGGATAAAGAAGTTAGAGACCGCGGATAAAGAAATTCCAGAGGAGGAAAGGGTTAATGTTGTCGGAGACTCAGATGTAGTCTTACTCACATGGGGTTCCCCGAAAGGTGCGATTTTGGATGCTATGGAGGAGTTAAGTAAGGAGGGAATTAACGTTATGATGGTTCAGGTTAAGATGTTTAACCCATATCCTAAAAGGTTAATGAGTAAATTATTGCAAGGTAGGAAAAAGATAATTGCTGTTGAAAATAATTATCAAGCACAAGGCGCCGAGGTTTTAGCTGAAAAGACCGGAATATTTGCGACAGACTTTATACTAAAGTGGACCGGAAGACCTATAACTAGAGAGGAAATCATATATGGTGTTAAACAAGTATTAAACGGAGAAAAAAGAGTGGTGTTGAGCGGTGGCGCGTAAACCCGTCTTCGTTGATTGGTGTCCAGGGTGTGGTAATTTCGGTATTTTGAGAGCTGAGGAAAGTGCAATAAGAGAACTCGGTGTTGACCCAAAGAAGGTGGTAATAGTTTCGGGGATTGGTTGTTCTGGTAAAATACCCCACTTTATTAACCTACCGATTAATGGTGTACACACACTTCACGGTAGATCGATAGCTTATGCCACCGGTATAAAGGTTTCAAACCCGTCTTTGGAAGTAATCGTTAACATTGGTGATGGTGATGGCGTAGGTATTGGTATGGGCCACTTTGTACATCTGGGTAGGAGGAACTTAGATATAACAGTCATTATTCATAATAACGGGGTTTATGGACTGACAAAAGGGCAAGCTTCCCCTACCTTACCCAGAGGTGTTAAGACTAAGTCCTTGCCCAAGCCCAACATAAATGATGCAGTTAACCCGTTAGCTGTTGCACTTTCTGCCGGCTACACTTTTGTAGCTAGGGGTTACGCTTACGATATTATGCACTTAAAAGAACTAATAAAGAAGGCTGTAAGACATAAGGGTAGTGCTGTTATTGAAGTATTGCAACCTTGCCCTACTTATAACGATATAAATACTAAGGAGTGGTATGATAAGAGGGTGTATAAATTAGATAATGACCCCACGTGGGATCCAGTAGTTAGGAAAGAGGAGGAGGTTAAAGACAAGTTTGAAAAAGCTATACTAAAAGTTATGGAATTCGGAGAAAAAATACCTTTAGGAGTGTTTTACCAAAACGAGCTTATACCGACGTTTGAGGACAGGCTTGAGATGAACATACCTAATTATAAAGACTTCTATCCGGCAATTCAACCAATAGAGGTTAATGGAATTGCAACTACTAAGATTGATGAGCTAATAAAAGCTAAAAGGGTTATATGATTGCTAATGAGTATGTAAGAACCTAAGGTTTTTTTTAATTCGAAACTCCTAACAACATAAACTTTTTAGTCTTTTTATCCTCTATTACCTTACCCTCCTCTGCTAATTCGTTTAGTGCTTTCCTTATCTTCTCATCACTTGCGAGGTTAGTTAGAACACTATGTATTTCCTTAATGTCCATTGGCCTCTCCTTAAGGAGGTCAATAATAACGTTCTTCAATTCGTCCTCCTCTGGCGCTATCATCACTACCAACTCATCGTCGTCATAAACTACTTCTAGTTTTGACTCTATCTCCTTCCTTTTACTATTTACACTCATATTAACCCCTAGTTGTAATATGAATTAGTTAGATATAAACTTTTGTCAGCTGGGTAAAAACAGTTTAAAGTCTTAAAAGTTTAAAAAATAGAAAATTATACCTTTATTACCTCTGTTTCCTTTGAAGATTCCTCTAATGGTTTCCCTTTAGTTTCTGGAATGAAGAACCAAGTGACTATTGCGGCTACTAAAGCTAAGATGCTTAGAAAAGTTACGGCAAAACCTTCACCATATACTTTGAAGAAATAGGGGAATACGAAAGACGTTAATGCTGCACCAATTCTCCCAGCAGCTACTGTAATTGCTTGTACAACTCCCCTAACTTTCGTAGGTGCTAATTCAACTCCTAACATTCCAGATGCGTTTATTGACCCCGGACCAGCTTGCATAAAGAAATTGCTTAAGCCATAAAGTATAAGAGCACCTATAGCTGGTACATAAGCTTTTAATGCTGAGAACAACAATAGGGAGGCAAACATCCCTATGAATCCCATTGTTTGCATTGGTTTTCTACCGATTTTGTCTAATGTCATAATGGCTACTAACCCACCAGGTACTATAAAGGCGAACTCAATTATGAACTGAAATATTGCTGAATTATTTATCCCAAGGCTTTTAGCTATACTGCTAGGCCCGAAGAGTATGCCAGAATAAGACACTATGTCGAATAGGAACCAGAGTATTGCTGCCGCTGCAAATATTTTCCCAAATCTAGCGAAATAATCTCCAAACGTGTTAATATCCTTATAGCTTGAATCTACGTTGACGTCGCTTTTAGCTAGTGTTTTAACTACTTTTCTGAACTCTTGAGCATCACCCTTTATCCTCAACAAGTACCTCGGTGTCTCTGGTATCTTCCTCCTCAAATAGATAACTGAAACTGCTGGTATAGCACCAGCAGCAAGAACTACCCTCCATATAATGTCCGGGCTAACGCCGATGACCTCTAATGCAAAAGCTATTGCAGCTGCCGTAGTCGCTCCAAAGCCCCACATCATACCGAAACCAAAGGCTATCAATTTACCTCTGTCCTTTGCGTTTGAATGTTCACCCATTATCATTGGTGATAAAACGTAGTCCGCCCCTACTCCTAAACCCAGTAATCCTCTAACGAGTACTAAAGCTAATGCGTTAGGTACTACCGCTTGTAGTAGTGCACCCACGGTCATTAATGCAACATCTACACCATAAAACGTCTTTCTTCCCTTGTTTGATAAAAAGCCGAAAAGGATCGCTCCTATTGCTGCACCTATGAATGCTGAACCGGCAATTAAAGATTCCCAAAGGGTGTAAGACGGGCTTTTACTAGTTATTCCTAATGAAGCTAACACTGTTGTTAGGACTATTCCTATGGAAGACAGATCGTAGCCGTCAGTGAATACCCCCATCCCCGTTGTAATCAAACTCTTTATATGCCACACGTCGAAGTTCCTTTCGTCTAACGGCTTAAACAAGTCCTTTAAATTCATATGAGAACGTATTCTCAATAACTTATAAAGATTACGTAAATAGAATAAAGAGAAGTAAATTAACTATATAACCATATGTAGTATAAATCGATAACCTATATATATCCCATCTTACGCATATATCTCATGGAATATAAAATAAGTGACTTGATTGATGAAGACGGTAATTTAAGGAGTGTACCTAAAGGTTTTACAGCACTTCTCGTGAACAAGAGGTTACTCTTGATAAAGGGGAACATGTCAGCCGTAATAGTCAAAGTTTATAAAGACGTTTATGCAGTTAGGGCCAAGATAGGTAATAAAGTGAAGTACTTTTTTGTGAGATCGGATTGGACTATAATTAAGGGGGGAAGGCTGATCCTTAACGACAAAAGGGAAATTATACTCGACACATTAGAGGACGTTATAATGAAGTTAGAGGATTTTGATGAAATAAATAAAGTTAAGGATTCGCTCTTCGCCTTATATCTAATAAAAAATTGCCTTAAAGGTGATGACTCGTCTTGTAATGAGCTGGAGAACTTAAGACCTTAACTCTCTTTTCCTAACCTCCCCTTGCCTTTAACATTAATGAACTCATAGGCTACTGAGATAAACACATTATCTGGGTCTTTTCCTTTCTCCACCATGTACTTAATACTCTCAATTTCTACTGCTGTTAAAGCGTAAAGTAAAAGGAAAAGCCCTGTCGGTTTATGGAGTAATGCTCCCATACCTCCCCTATATAAGTAGAACTTTAATCTCTCACTCTCAACCGTTTCAATAGGGGACAAGTCTTTTAGGCTGATCGAGGTTATTTTATCACTCCATAAAGCCTTAAGCACCCTAACCTCCTCTTCACCACCGCCCTCAAGCTTAACAAAGTCGTCAATTACTCCCATATGATTTTTTAGTGATGCTAGCTTATTTATTTTGAATTGTTAGTCGGGGTTACAGATGAGGGAGAAATAGCAAAGAGTATAGCTAAGTACTTTAAGGAAGTCGTGGTACTTTCATCTCCTCAAGCAGTAATGAAAGAAAGGCCAGACGTAGTAATACACACCTTTGAAGTGGATTATCAAGAGGCTAATAAAAACCCTCCCGTGGCCTGGAACATAAACACCTGGTACGCCATCAACATCGCGAGGAGTGCTAATAAACTTCACGCATTAAATGTCTATCTCTCGACCTTTATGGTATTTAACGGTAAGAAAGGGTATTATACTGAGACCTCCACCCCCAACCCTATTAACTATTACGGTTTAAGCAAACTGGCTGGAGAGACTGGAATAATGTCATTAGGAAATTACTTAGTGGTTAGGTTAGGAGCTTTACACTCCTTCACCTATAAGGGGATATTACACGGCTTTTATGTTGCTGGGGTTAGAGGGAAGGTGTTAAAGTGTAATTCCAACTTTTACCTCTCACCTATTACCGTTGAAGAGAGTGCTGAGGTAATAGCGAGGCTTATAAAAAGAGGGATAAGAGGAGTAGTTAACGTTGGCGGTAAGAGGAGGAATATGGTCAAAGTATGCGAGGAGATTTCTAATATATTTGACGTAGAATATGTACCTATTGAAGGGAGGTATTTCGATTTCTCCCTTGATGATTGGTTATTAAGGAGTTTAGGTTTTACCGTTAGAAGTTAAGAACAAATCGTACCCCTTAGTCAACATGATCCTATCCATTTCGCTTACGAAGTTCTGTATGTAAAAATCAACATAGGGGTAATTGATCCTTATCGCCTCATCCCTCATTAAGCTCACTAAACCACTTAACCTCTCAAACTTTTTCTCCTTGTCCTCTTCAACGTAAAGGAACCTAGTTATCTCCCTACCCAGTTCCCTTGATATTTTAGCCTTCCTCAAATGAATTAACCTCAATAGGAGGATTAAAGCCCTAGCAGACCTACTCAACAGCTCGTCAACGCTTTTAGCCTCCTCCATCGAGTATATGGTATTAAAATATAATTTCTCCACTTTTTCTATTCTCATACAAAGTTATTTCTCATCGGTAATTTAAATACTTTTGCCAGAAATATTGATATGATCGAGTTATTAAGCAGGGTACTCTTTTATGTAGAGAAAGGAGACCCGTTGCCAATAGCGTTCAAGAAGGCTAAAGAGATGAGAGGGTATAAAGGGGTAAACTACGAAGAGGCTTATGAGCTCGCAAGACTACTAGTGCTCCATTATTTCTCATTAGGAGGAAAAAGTGAGAGGAAGAAAGTAAAAGAATTCCTCAAAGGCGCTAATGAACTAAAACTACCCGACTGGATGGAGGAGGAGTTGAGTAAAATTTACGATCTAAAGGCGTTAAAGGAATCCTTTAAGGAAAAGAATGTTTGGATAAGGGTTAATACTTTAAAGGCTGACGAGGACAAAGTGATTAAATCCTTGGAGGATAAAGGGATTGTTTTGGAGAGAGACAAGGACATACCCTATGTGTATAAGGTTTTAAGTGGTAATGTGAGGAATACCGAGGAGTTTAGGGATTATAAAGTCGTCATCCACGACAAGGCTAGTGTGGCTGTAGTGGAAGCGTTAAGACCAGAGAGGGAAGATATTGTTTTCGACATGACTTCCGCACCGGGTATGAAGGCTTCTCTGATTTTTGCACGAACAGAGAACAAGGTTAAATTAGTCGTAGCTAGTGACTTTAGTTTAGAGAGGCTCGAGAAAGAGAGAAGATTACTAAAGGCCATGGGAGTCGATGTGGCTAAAATAGAGTTTATTAGGGGTGATGGGAGATATTTAAAAGTTAGAGCCGATAAGGTTCTACTTGACGCACCTTGTACTTCCTCTGGGATGATTAGTAATGAACCCACAGTACTCCTAAGATTAAGTAAGGAGAGGGTTAAGGAGATGAGCGAATTGCAAAGAAGTCTTTTAGAAAATGCCTTAAAGCTTTCAAGTTACATAGTTTACGCTACATGTTCCTTATTCCCAGAAGAGGGAGAGGAAGTAGTAAAAGATTTTAGAGCACACCCTCCTCTAAATTTCGGGAGTATAAGTAGAGGTGGTAATAGGTTTATCCCTTATCTACATCATACTGAGGGTTTTTTCATATCATTAGTTAAGGGATAAAGTTGAAACGCTTTATTAAGCATTTTTCTAATCTTCCTATACTTTAGCTCATCGAGTATTCCCATGCTTACAAACTTCAACGATATTAATATTTAAAGGAGAGAGCTAATCGTAGGATAAAAATACGGATACCCCTAGGTCATTTAACCCAATAAGAAGGTTCACGGCTAAGCCATTTAATCACGGACAACGTAAAAAATTGTTTTTGACGGATTGAGTTCAAACTGTTTTAAGCATTTTTAATTTGTTAATGATAAATTCTTCAAAATCTATAATGTTGAATCTCACCGTACTGGTTAGCAAATTTTTAACAATTCCTACTTCACTTTAAAAATTGATAATGTGTTTAAGCAAAAAGAAATTTATTTAAAAACTTATCGTGTAGTTTATGCGCGACTATATACATGCTACAATAGCTTCAACGTTTGCCTGGGCAGGAAATATATATGACCTACTCTTACTAACATACGTTTACTCTTACTTCGAGAAAGTATACTCACTATCAATTCTAGATTTCTCCATATTATTCGCACTGGGGCATTTCGAACATAATGTTAGGATTTATCGCTACTTTAGGGATTTATGACTTAGTAAACTCCATAGATATTCTAGGATTTGCATCAATAACTGTAGTTTTAGTTAGTGCTATCACTTGGCCTAAAACTAAAAGAGCGGTTGTAAACAGTATATAAATTTAACTCTTTTAATCCTCACTTATAAATCTTCTCGGGGATGATAAAAAGATTTCAGATTCTTAAGGGGAAAAGATGATAATTTATGAAATTTCTTTTACAATAGCCTTACGTAAAACTGAAATTTTTGTAAGGGAAAGGGTGAAAAGTATTATTAATAATGAATGAGATATAATAGATGGCACTTAAATTAATAAAAAAGCAAGAAGGTAAGGAAAGGCGGGGGTGAGGAACAAATTCGCGCGGGGTGTTCAGTGATGTACTAATTAAAAGGTAAGGTTTTTGATTTTAAAGTTTTCTTTCCGTTTTAGCCTATCTTAAGTTCATTGTATTAAAATTCTCTTAAGTTATAATTGGAGACTGTAACGCTTCTACGTAACTACTCGTTATTTTTAATTACTCCTAAATATCGTTTTGACAAGTTTTGTTTATATAGTATTACTGAAATAGTTTTTATTGATGATCTCCCTAACTGATGACGGGCACTGCTCACGAGGTTTGGGGAGTGATAAAAGTGTGGATGGGAGGGTAGTGG
>Ga0081474_123489_pt1 | contig 18695 bp, 16 predicted proteins | sample OneHunmetagenome_2_FD_70978 | JGI IMG/M metagenome (GOLD analysis project Ga0081474, IMG submission 70978) | Ferrous microbial mat communities from One Hundred Spring Plain, Yellowstone National Park, USA v2 (version 2) | ecosystem: Environmental > Aquatic > Non-marine Saline and Alkaline >... | reverse complement strand
TGACCACCCCGACTGCCCCTCAGATGACAGATGTAATCCCGAACAGATGAGGGGAACCCTCGCCCTTCAGGGCCGAGAGGAGGTCAGATTTGTAATCTGAAGGGTATTCAAAAGGATCTGAAATCCCGTTTGTCCCTACACTCTCATTTCAATCATTTTGCCTTAATTCGTTAATAATAATATAAGACAGTTGATAAAAACATATCATGGGGGACCAATTGCCTGCGTGAATTAGCCCCGCGTCACGGGGTCATGTGTGCGCAGGAGGTCCCCTTCAAGGTGAAATAATGTTCATAATATTACTAGGAACCGCTGGGGCAGGAAAAAGCACTCTAGCTGGAGAACTAAGATCTACAATGGAAGATACTGGTGCAAACGTTGCAATAGTAAACTTCGATCCAGCAGCAGAAAAGTTACCATACGATTCGGATATAGATGTAAGAGATTACGTAAAAATTGAAGACTTTCTTGATAAAGGCTTAGGACCTAACGGGTCTCTTATAAGTGCTGTAGACTCTTTGATAAATTATTCAGATAAGATAAAAGAGGAAATAGATAAAATAAACCCAGATTTTACAATAATAGATACTCCAGGACAACTGGAGTTGTTCGCGTATAGAATAGGGGGCCCATTAGTCTTAAACTCTATTATTTATAATGATAAATCAGTTGTTATTTTTTTAATGGACTCCATATTTTTTGGTAACCCTGCTAATATTGTTTCCATATTAACTCTTGCAAGTTCAGTAAATACTAGATTCAAAAAGCCTCAGATAAATGTTGTTAGTAAATCTGATCTACTTGACAAAGAAATAATTGATGAAGTCATACCAAGATTACATGAGGACGGTTATTTAGAATCTTTATTAAAGGACTCAAAAGATATTGATGGTTATACTCTAGACTTATCGTTAAGCCTTGCACGAGCTTTATATGCATCTGGATATTTCGGTCATATAATGCCTGTCTCTATTTTTAATGAAATAAGCTTAAGATTACTCTACGGAAAAATCCAAGAAATATTAACCGAAAGTGAAGATTATAGAATTTACGACAACGAAAACAAAATATAAAAATTTAAAAGCTTGGGATTTTAGAAAATAGTGGGAATTTAAGTTGGTTGATAGATCTTTAGCTGTTTTAGGTGCAGGCGTTATAGGATCGTCAATTATAAGGTCTTTAGTAGGATCTGGAAAAGATTGGAAAATAATAGCTACAGTAAGAAGCGATGAATCATTAAACAAGATTAAAAATATGGGAATAGAAGCAACAAAAGATAATATATATGCTATTAAGAATTCTGATGTTATTATTTTAGCTATAAAACCTTCCCAACTTATAAATTTGGCAGACGAGATTTCCCCATTTGTAAAAGGGAAGCTGATAATATCAGTTGTCGCTGCGGCACCTATTAAATGGTTGTCAAGAAAGCTAATGGGAGCAAAGATAGTTAGAGCTATGCCAAATATAAATTCTGAAACCTCATCAAGCTTTACAGTTTTATCGACAAATTCTAATTTAGATGTAGAATCAAAGAAACTGGTCGAAGAAATATTTTCTTCAATAGGTTATTATGAATGGGTAGATGAAAAATACATGAATGCTCTAACAGCTTTAAGCGGAAGCGCTCCAGCATTTTTAGCTGAGATAATAGATGCCTTAGCTTTAGGAGGAATTGCTTCAGGTTTGCCTAGAGACCTAGCATATAAAGCAGTTTTATATACAATGCAAGGAACAGCAAAAACTTTGCTTGAAAAAGGATGGTCCCCCCATTACATAAGAGATTTAGTAATAACTCCAGCCGGAACTACAATACGAGGGATTATGGTATTGCAGGGAAACGGACTTAAAAGATCAATAATGGAGGCTGTGTTGGAAGCTCAAAAGAAGGCTGATGAAATAGAAAACCACCTTTTTAATACTTAATTTAATATATTATTTAGATATAGAAATAAGACATTTTCAACTTATGTATTAAACTTGACAAAGGTATATCTACTGGGCAAGCAGTATCACATCTCATACAACCTAAGCATAGTTGTGATAGCTCCGCACCTTTTTCTATACCTTCAGTTATTGCTGTCCATCCCACTCCCATAGGACCTCCATAAACTTTGCCCCCCCATTTGTTAGCTGTTATATCCCACACTGGACAAAATATTTGGCAATTACCACATCTAATACACCTTAGCTGATCTCTTAAAACATCATTTCTAATGGCCTCTTTTCTTCCATTATTCAAAAGAATTAAATGCATTTCAGGAGGACCATGAGCCCCGTAAACCCTTCTATGACCTATATCACCTGTAGAGCTTGGACCTGATATCATGCTTACATACGTAGGAGGATATAATCCTGCATAAGAAGATTGAACCAAAACTACTTTAAATGCATCCAATAATGTAGGAACGATTTTTTCAATGCCTGCTATAGCAACATGCAGTGGAGGTAAAGTTGTTACAAGCCTTATGTTTCCTTCGTTCTCTATTAAAAAAATGGATCCAGAATCGGCTGATATGGCATTAGCACCACTTATTCCTACATCTGCATTTATAAATTTCTCTCTTAAAAAAGGTCTAATTTTAGCTACTATTTGCTGAGGATTCTCATCCCCCTTCAACTCAATATTTAACTTGCTTTTAACTAATTTTATCACATCATTAACAGTCATATGAATTGCTGGTGCAATGGCATGCATTGGCTTACCTTTCTCTAACTGAATTAATAATTGCCCTAAATCAGTTTCCCAAACTTCTTTACCAATTTCTTCTAAATGCTCCCTAACGCCTACCTCTTCTGCGACCATACTTTTAGATAGTATTATTTTCTTTTTCTCTCCTATAATTTTATCCAATACATCTAAGGCATCATCCTTTGTTTCTGCATAATGAGGATTACCATTTATAAACTTCAATGATTCCATAACTCTATCAATATAATAATCAATATTAGATAATACTTTATTTTTTATTTCTTCAACTTCTTTAGCAAGCTTTGGAATTTCACTATGAGCATTTAAAAAATCCAAAACTCTTTTTTCTGACATAGGTACACTGCTTTCTAAGGCCTCCTTAAAATCTTTATTTTTTAAAGTTTCTGAAATATCTACTATAATCTTTTCAAGATAATCCAATCATGACACCTCATAACATCTCTGATATATCATAAACTTTAGCTTTATAATTACTGGCAACTTTGTTTAGATTTATATAACATATGGGACACATTGTAACAATATTACTTGAAATATTACTCAACTCTTCCACTCTATTTTTTGCTATCTCATGACTTAGAGAAGGAAAAATAGATTCTATTGGACCTCCACAACAGTAGGTTATTTTTTTACTTCTTCTTGCTTCTTTAATATCATAACCTTTCTTTGATAATAGATTTCTTGGAGGATCAATTAAAGATAACCCTCTGGCATAGATACAAGAATCGTGTATCACAACAGGATAACCATTTACTTTATTCTCTCCATTAACATCTATTAATTCTAAATAACTATTTACCTCTATATCAAAGCCATCAATATATTTGGGATAAACATTTTTCAATATATTTGTAGTATGGGGATCTACAGTTATTATTTTTTCTGCATTTGATTGTTTTATTAATTTAAAAACTTTATTTGCATGCAGTTTGAACCTATTTTCATCCCCCATATCATAAAGCAGTACTCCACTATATATATCGTTTTCATAAAGGTATGCAAAATCTATTCCACTTTTCATTAAAAGGTTAGAAATAGAGGTTAAGACATTATATGACCATGAAATCAGTTTTTTATCGGGTTGTACTATTTTATTTATTATTTCTCTAGGAATGTTTCTTGCCAACTTTAAAGCAATATATCCTCCTTCATCGCTTTTTTCCATAGCCATCAAATATAATGACAGAGATTCGATATAAGGAATTAGCTGATACAATGCGCCTGTGTAAAGAATGACCTTACCCTTTCTACTAAAATTAAATTTTAGTGCCCATTTATATGAAAAGTCTTCTGGAACAGGAACCGGATATCCCGTTTTTAAAGTTAATTCTCCCATAAAATCTATGAGTTCTCTAACTCTCAATTCTATTGCCCATTTATACTTAAATTATAAAATTTTTAAGTTTATCTTAATAGGCATTTCATATAAATAATTATTGATTAATACTTAAATTCCAAGATTTCATATCTTCATCGTAAAAAACTAATCCTTTCTTAACTAATTTATTAAACAATTTGCTTCCATTTTCACCGAAATCTGATGCTAAAAGGTCTTCAACCTCTTTAGGATCTTTTATAGCTATAGTAGCCAACTTAGATCTAAATCTATCCCAAAAATCTTTATCTAAAGCAACTCTCTCATTATCCAAATAAATGACTATTGCCCCGCTGCTCTCAAGTTTCTTAAAGTATGCATCAGGATACCTTAACCATTGTACATCGTCTGAAAAAATAACTCCTTGTTCCTTTAATATCTCAATAGCTGTTTTCTTTTTGGACTTTGGCTCTTCTTTTTGTAATGGTTGTTGTGATTTCTCTATCTTAGTTTCTTCTATGCTTTCAACTAAATCTGCTATTCTTGATGATAAATCATCTATTTTTTGAGTAAAAGGATTTAATAAATCCTGCATAACTCTTTCAATCCTTTTCGATATAGTCTCTATCAATTCCTTATTTAATTGAGACTGCTCTACATTTCCCTTTTCAACTGATGAAATAATTAACTCTCTCAAATAGTCGTTCGGCAAAGAATAGCCCTTGGATTTAGCAATTTTTGATAGTATTTTATAATCTTCTTCAGGAATTTCTAATTTTATAACAACGTTTTTCTTTGAATTTATTTCCAAACGCTTCACCATTTAATTATTGAAATACAAAGTTAATAATCTGATATACTCTTAGTCCAAAAATTCTAATGAATATTAAATAAACATAATTGAAGTACGAAATTAAAATAGTTGATAAAATGAACAGCAAACCTTACCCTTTAGGAGGGGGTAAAAACTTAAATATTTTTTCTAAAAATAATAAAATATGAATCCAGGCCTATCAACTCTTAGAAAACGATAAGCAAGAGCCGATTTTTCCCGCAATATCTTGTCGGGGATAATAGAGTAGCACCCGTAAAAGGGGTGTAACCCTTAAGACCTCAGGGAACCCTTCAGGGTGGGGAGTAGGTCAGATCATTATTGCAAATGAATTCATTTTCTCATTGATATACCTTTGTGGTAAAATTTTTTTAAGGTTATGTAAAAATAAAAGATCCTTTATTATCCAATTAATGCTTTTATTCCGAATATTTTTCCAATCAAGTCACCAAAGAAAAATCCAGCTATAGCAGTTAAGAATAGCATCAATAAGCTCTCTATTATCTCTTTTGAAAATCTTTGAGTATGTATTATTGAAGTATAATAAGTAAATCCACTTATCATTGAAGTTGCAAAAAATAGGGAAATAACAAATGCTTCTAATATGTTTCTGAGTAGCAAATATGGTAAAGCTAATATTACAACTGTTAATAAATAACTAATCCCGGTAACAGTTGCACCTGCTGATGCTCTTATAGATTTTTCTTGCTTAGCTTGCAAATACGCAGCCCCTGCCATTGATAAGGCTGCAGAGAAGCCTACTACCAAACCTGCGATTCCAGCTATTATGGTTTTATCTGTTGCGCCCAAGAATCCTGCATGCACACCAGAGACTTCGACTATTGCATCAGCAAGTCCTAAAGCAACATAACTCAAATATTTTACTCTTATATCTTTCATATCTCCTATAATTTGCCTTTCATGAGCTTCTTCGTCTTGAATGATTTTCTTTAATGTGGACTTTTGTCTATCATCTTCTAGTTTATCTAAAAATTGTCTGTATTCATCTATTGTAGCAGATTCGTTATTCTCTAAAACTTGTAAAGTAAAGACAGGACCAAAAAGCCTATATAAGATCCTAAATAATAAACCCGGCTTTATATCGGCTTTACATTCATGACCTGTTAAACTTTTCCAAAAATTATAATGCTCTAATTCTTGTTCTGATAATTTATTTAAGTCTTCTTTAATTTTATTATCTTTACTATAATTTGATAATGTTTTATACAATAAAAATGTATTTATTTCATCCTTACAATATTTTTCTGCTTTTTTTAAATCCTCTTCTGTTAACATTTTTATCACCAGTAGATATAACTAATAAAAGTTTATTAACTTAAGTGATTTTTAAGCCATTCGGCCATAATTTCCATATATTTTATCCTTGTTTTTGGTTTACCACTTCTTGTAAGATCATGATTCTCTCCAGGAAATAGAGCTATTTTTGTTTCTATTCCTAACTCTTTTAAGGCTATGAATAATTGCAATGCTTGCTCATATGGGCATCTATAATCTTCTAAAGCATGCATTATAAGTAATGGTGTTTCTATCTTATCTGAATAAAATAAAGGGCTTTTTTCTTTTATTTTATCAAAATCTGTCCATAGATTCTTAATTTCTAATTGGTCTGATGCAAAGTGCCATCCTATATCGCTAGACCCATAAAAGCTAAACCAATTGCTACAACTTCTTTCAGTTATGGCCACTTTAAACCTATTCGTTTTTGTTATAATCCAGTTAGTCATAAACCCCCCGTAACTTCCTCCCATTACGGCACCTTTATTTGGATCTAAGGATTTATTTTCCTTCAAGGCATCATCAACTATGCGCATTAAATCAGAAAAATCTATTGTTCCATATTTACCTCTAATGTCAGCAAACTCCTCAGTATAAGAATCACTACCATGAGGATTACCATAGATAACATTATATCCTTGAGATGCAAGATAATGAAATACAAAATTAAAAGAATAGCCATAAAACGTTTTAGGACCTCCATGAATATACAGTATCCATGGTGCATTTTCTTTATTCTCATTGGAGCTTAAAATCCAATAATCAAAATATGTTCCATCTTCTGATTTAGTCTTATAGTGCTTTGCTTTATTCAATACTTTAGATTTTAAAAATTCGTCATTAAATCCTGTAATTTTCTTTTGATTAATACCATCATATAAGTAAATCTCTTTTAACTCTTTATCAGACATTTGAGTATATGCAATAAAAGATCCGTTTTCTGATATAGAAAATTCGTCTATAGATGATTCTTCAGGAGTTATCACACCTTTTAGTCCATTCTTCTCACTTGCTGCATACAAATGGACTCTTCCTTGGTCACTTAACAAGAAATAAATATAATTATTATTAGACCAATAAGAGTTCTCATTACAAGATGGCCCTCTTACATCACTATTTATTGAATTTTCTATATTTCTATTTAGACCTGGCCATACCTGTTTAATCTCACCCGATTTTAGATCATAAAAATATAGTTTATTATGAGTTGCATAGCCTTTCTCCATTTTATTCCCAATAAATGCAATCTTATCATCTTTTGGACTCCATAACACCTGCGAAACTGAATAGTCCTTTAGTATGCTAATATCTTCACCTGTTCTTAAATTTCTTATTCTAATTTCATTTAAATACGGTTTCAATTCATCATAGGAATTAACATAAACTATTTTTTGACTATCACTCGAAAAATCAAATGAAGATACACCAAACTTACTGTTGGTTAATTGGGAAACGATTGCATTAGGATATGAAACTAAAAATAAATTAAACGGTCTATCATAAACAAATCCCTCTCCATCAAAGTATGGTGGTATTTTTTCTATAATCAATGCCTCTCTTTTGCTATAATCCTTCCAATCTTCGCTAACTGTTCTAGATAAGAATAATATTTTCTTACCATCGCTGGACCACTTAACTTTTGATATACCTTGTTTTTGGCTAAATATTTCGTACTCCTCACCACCAATTTTTAAAATATTTAATGATACTTTTTTCTTTCTAACTCTTACAAATGAAATTAAATTATCATTATTAGACCAAGTTGGACAGAAATCATTTTCACCTTTTGTTAAAGGATAGTAATCATTATTATCATAAATCCATATATTGCTTTTTAATCTATTTTTGTTTAAGTCATATTTTGACACTATGAAAAGAATTTTTTGCCCATTTTTCGAAATTAGCGGGTTAGAAACAAATAATAAGTTAGATAAATCTTCAGGTTTTATCTTTTCGCTCAAAATTCTCTCCCCAAAAATATTTATAATAATAGAATAATAAGTTTTTACTACAACAATATTTATAAAATTTAAAAATTTTTTTATTTTTTATTATTTTTATTTTAATTTGGAATATACTTCCAACAATTCCAAACCAGATTTTACGCCTGCATCGTTACTTAAGGGGCTATTTTCAAAGAACTCTTTAACTTCTTTTTCTTTATTTAATCCCAATATTGGTATGATCCACATCAAATTTCTACCTAATATAGCAGTTCCTTCGAATGCTTTATTTAATAAGTTAAACCCTTTTAACTTAAACCAATCCCAGAATACCTCTTTACCATTATCATTTAAAGCGGCCTGCATCAGATACAAAAGGTCTTGTAACTTTACATTGACTTCTCCCCATTCTAGAATTTTCTTTATTATTAATGGATCAGACATATACATCATTGATCTAAGGAATTTTAATCTTTCTGAATCTAGATCAGTAGTTAAGTATTTTTTACTAAGCGTTTCGAAGTCATTAGTAATTATAGCATAAGCAGTATATACAGCCTCTCTCATATCAGGCTCTAACTCTTTTCCAAACATGTTTGACAACTCTTGCGCAAATGATCTATCTAAAATAGCTAATCTTCTAGCCACCAAACCTTTTAAATATTTTAAGTTGGGATCATCCTTTTTACTTAGTTCAGAATATTGATAATTATGATATTTTATCGATAGATCAATATAGGCCTTTTTATTTATTAAGCTTAATGTAAATAGCTGTGAAGATATTTCATTTACAGGTAAATATGATGTTTCCTTAAAGTATTTATCTATAACTTCTAAGTATTTTTCTTTATTTATTAATCCAGAAAGAAGGAAATTATAGTAATCATTTACTAATCCCCAAATTTCTTTTGGATTCATATTATCAATAAGTTCATTATCTAAATCATAATATACCCTGTAAAATCCCGATCTGTCTAGGTTTAACTTGATTGACTTTATATTGTCTACTTTTATATCAACCCTTTTTTCATTCATTAACAAATCCTGTCTTTTTCCATTTAAACTCATAGATATTGGAATTACATATGTTAAGTTATCAATATTCTTAGCCAAAGTAAATCTTTGCTGTTCTAATACTACTTTGTTACCATGTAAACTTACTTTAACATATGGATAACCTGGTTGCATTATCCAGCTATCCATAATTAATTTAACGGGGTATGAAGTTGTCGTTTGTAATGAATCCCATAAATCATTAGCCTTTGCATTTGAAAACTTAAAATGGCTCAAATAATTATTTAACCCTTTCCTAAAAGATTCTCCTAGAAAATATTCTATCATCCTTAATATGCTGGCCCCTTTTCCATAGCTTATATCATCAAATATACCTTCTATCTCTTCAGGGCTATTAACTTCTACGTGTATTGGATGGGTTGTAGATAATGAATCCCTTACCATAGCACCTCCTGTTTCGCCGCTTAGAAAATCATCCCATAAATTCCATGAAGGTATGAAGGAATCTACTGCTTTAAAGCTCATAAAAGTAGCAAAGCTTTCGTTTAACCATAAATCATCCCACCATTTCATAGTAACGAGATCTCCGAACCATTGATGAGCAATTTCATGAGCAACTACCTCGGCTACTCTTTTCATTTGACCTAAATCAGAATCCTTTGGTACTAATAGGGCCGACTCCCTAAACGTTATAGCTCCCCAATTTTCCATAGCACCAAAGGCAAACTCTGGAACAGCTATAAGATGCATCTTTGGTAACGTATATGGTATTTCGAAATATCTCTCATAAAAATCTATCGATTTCATTGCTGCCCATGCAGCAAACTCTCCATTTTGAGATTTATTGGGTATCGTTGCAACAATTATTTTTCCCTTGCTAAGTTCTTCCCATTTTCCAATTCCTAAATAAATTAAGTAAGTAGACATCTTGGGAGTCTCATAAAAGGTTACAATTTTCTTATCCCCCTCTATATCAATTTTTTCAATAGGCATATTAGATATAACATGAAGATCTTTAGAAACTCTAACTTTTATCTTAAATGAAGCCTTATAGCTTGGTTTGTCAACGCAAGGAAACATTTTCCTCGCATGAACAGACTCAAACTGTGTTGAAATTACATAGTCCCCATCATATTTTGCTTTGTATATACCCACCAATCTCTCTATAGCTTCTCCTTCAAAACCTACTTCTAAAACACCATTAAAAATGCCTGTTTTTATTATTACTTCATCTTCGGTTTGCTTAAAATCTACATCATTTCCATTTACTTTTACATACTTTATTTTTAATCCTACAGAATCTAAAACTACTTGATCATTAGTACTTAGCTCAATTTTTTCTATACCATCATATTTTGTTCCATTAAAATCCATAAATATATCATACTTATATACTTCAAATCCTTGATAATAGGCCATTTTTGCACCCAATTTATAATTTTAAAATCCTAGAATTTAAACCTAATTTAATGAAATTGCTAAGATATTTATCGTAGTTAATAATATATGCTAAATAATAGCTAAAAAATCCTTATATTAAGAAGAAATCAGTAAAATTGATAGAAATTAATACATTTATTATTTTATTTAAATTTTTTAATTTATTACGTAATTAAGAAAAGCTTCTTTTTAACTTACTTTCTCCTCACCCTAAAGGAAGAGGGTTAGGTTAGAGTAGTTCATTGGTTTATTATCTATGGGGTTAATCTTCACCATTTTATTGCTAGCAGTATTTTTCTATTTTCTAACCCCCTTGCTTCATTTGTCTATCAATGGACCAAGGCTGGGTCTTCAGTTAATTAACCCTATCCCTCATCACAAAGATCTTTTTGGATTCTGACCACTTTCCTTCCATGAAAGATTCCTTGATGTCTTGAGAATTATATCCCTTCATGTGTTATACTCTAATACTATCTGGTATTGTTGGAGTAAAGTCGGCCCTCATTCTTTATCTTTTAATAGTTGACCTGAAAATATATCCTCAAAAGCAATGTTAGTTAGAGTAAAAACGCACATTTCTGTGATGATTACTCGGTTAACAGCTATTACAATTTTTTAACGTTTTTAATTTAAAAATATACCTTTCAGAGAAGTGGGCTTGTCATACTTTTGTAAAGCTTAGAGAAAAGTATAAACGCTTCCCATATATCCAATATAAAGGGTGAGCATATGATCAGAAAATACCTGTTAACAACAGCACTTATATTTATTATAATTGCAAGTATCGCATTACCATTAACTACAAAAGCCGATTACATTGATGAATCACAAAGTATCAATAACACTTACATAATAGTTTATCCAAATGCTATATCATTTCTATTCAATGGTACAAAATATATAAACACTAAAGGTAATGGAAGTTTAAGTTTGAGTTTGCTCTTTTTAAGCGGATCAAAGGTGTTAAAATTAAACGTTACAAAATCTACCGAAAATAATGAATACAGATTAAGCGAGTTCAAATATTATCACAATTCTAATGGTGGTGAGGGGCTATCAAATTATTCTTCTTTATATGAAAGTCAATATTTCAATATGACATCTAATGGTTATCTAAAAATAACTGCTAATCCATCAAATGAAATTTATTATATTAATATTTCAATTGCTGCAAGTTGGCAGGGATCATTTAATAATTCTAACGGTGAGGCATATAATAAATTGTATGGTAACTTTAACAACTTATTAAATAATAACGGTGAAAATGATGAGAATTCCTTAAACTTCTACATGAATTCTAATAATTTTGCTAAATATATTCAAGGTATTAATTTTATTGAATTATCTAATCTTTCAAATGATAATTCATTAAAAGACCTAAACATAACTGGATTAAACATAACATATTATAGTGTTAATTTTAATCTAAACTCTATAAGTATAATAATAAATGCAACCTTCAATTCAACAGAAGCTACAAAAAACAACGCAAGCATGTTAGTTAATAGCCTAATTAATAACTTCCTTAAACCTAAATTTGCAAGGATAAACTCATATTGCATTAACAAAAATGGAATGCTCGACTTAAACCTATTTGCAAACACAAGTATTAATTTAACATCTATGTCTATGCCTTACAATTTTAATTTATCTTCATTAATATCATCTCTAAACATACAACCTATAAGTCAATTTAACTTATCTATAATTAAAAGAGCATTAAATGCTTCTTCTGAAATAATAAAATATATAAACGATAACTATGAAATAATTTTACCAAGTTCCTTAGAATTAAACATGACATATAATAACAATGATAGCCATTACAGCATCGAAACACCAAAAATTGCTTATAAAGGATCAAGTACGGCTAAGGAAAACTTGGTCAGTATTAATTACCTAATAGGAAATGTATCTGAAATACTACAGCAAAATGGTTTCAATGAGGCATCAGATAAAGTCTTATCTTTAAACAATATTCAAGTTAAATTAATTGGTGTTGGAGTAAAAGTTAAGCCAAATCAAACAATTATAGGCAACTTAAGCCAAGTTAGCGTAACTGTAAATAGTAATTCCAATACAACAACTCAAGAAGCTATAGGTGGAACATTAGCAGTAATTATATTAGCTGCTGTATTAATTATACTAATCAAAAAACACTTATAATTACCGGTGTAATTAATGCTGTATAGCAGAACATTAGCAATAGTAATTATTTTTTCTTTTTTAATCCTCGGATCCTTAATGTTCTCTCTATACGGGATAAATAATAAATTAGATGAAGGGATAATAATAAAATCAAATTCTAATTTAATCTATTATATACCAAGTGACAATAAGCAAATCAGTGTATTAAATAATAATAGCGAAACGTATATAATAATTGGAAAGACTGAATATCAAATTAATCAGCTAGAAAGTAATTTAGCTTGCAGTTACAAAGATTATTACACAGCTATATCAGGTTATTATAATAATCCTTCATTAACAATTTTTTATAATAATGGTAGTTATGTTATATACAACTTAAATGAATCACCTACAGCTCTTTATTGCACAAAAAATGAAGTAGTATTCTCTGCTCTCAAGCAAGTTAATCCATATATAGGCTTCCTAAATCTTAGCAATGGTTTATTAAAAATTTATAAAATAAACATATACTTAGGGACACCGAGCTATATAGGTTTTTATAACAATACATATTTCATAACATTTAACAATAATAATGTATTAATTTTTAATGTAAATAAAAGTTATGTTATATCTTATCCAACATCTGTTAATTTATATAGTACTTTTAGTAACAATGAAAGCATATACTTTATGGGCTCTATAGATAATAATTCAATATACGGATTTTTAAGTAACCCATTTAATAATAATTCTTTTGTTATTGGATTAAACTACTATCAAGGATATATTAATATTGGGGTAAGCAAGTTAAACGGATATTCATTGCTTTATAGACCTTATACCACATCGGCTTATATAATAACCGTAACAGAAAACAGATATATACATACTGCTATGATAGGTTTATCTTACCCATTCTCTTTATACAATTCAGGAACCTATGATAAAGGAATATGGTTAACTGGTTCAATAACAATAAACAACCAAAGCTATCAATTGGGATTATACATTAACGGATCAATTAATGGTTATATTGGATATAAACTTCCAGCTGCATATATATTAACATCATCCCCTATAGTGTCTAATGGATTCTTGAGAAAAGTTAATGTACATTTTGAGATAAACAGCGTAAATATAACTCAAAATGAAGTTAAATATGATAAAATTGCTGGTATATCTAATATAACAAATAACATCGAATTTCAATATTTGAAATTTTACATCAATAAATACATAATATTTGGAGAATACACTTTTATTTCTATTTTTATAGGTTTAATTGTTTATTGTGTATTAGCAAAAAGTTATAGGTGGAAATGTTTTTAGTAAAAGGGAGTTCTATATGATAATATTACATCAGTAACTTCCGGTCTCATTATATATTCTGGAGGTCTTTCTCCCTTCATGATTAAGTTTCTTATTTGAGTACCGCTAATCCTTATTCTATCATTTTCACTATGAGGACATATTTTTTCATTCGCCATAGCATTACATTTTTTACAATAAAATGCCTCCCTTATAAACATAGGCGTTATACCTAAATCTGGGAATTCTTCAAATATTTTCCATGCATCGTAAGGACCGTAAAAGTTACCTACACCTGCGTGATCTCTTCCAACTATTATATGAGTTGCTCCAAAATTTTTTCTTACTATTGCGTGATGAATTGCTTCCTTAGGACCAGCATATTTCATTTCCATTCTTAATATGCTAAATATATAGCTATCCTTTGGAAAATAATTAGTTAATAATGCTTTATATGTATCTACTATTACTTCATCTGTAAAGTCTCCTTTTTTCTTCCAGCCTAATAATGGGTTAATAAACAACCCATCTACAAAAGTTAATGCAGCTTTCATAACATATTCGTGACCTAAGTGAGGCGCATTTCTTGTTTGAAAAGCGGCTACACTTTTTATATTTAGATGATCAAATAAAACCCTAGTATCTTTAGGAAAAAGCCTTACTGATTCGTAGGGTTCTTTGATGTTTTTTAATAAAGTTATAGGTCCCGATAATAACTTATTTTTCATATCATAAACTTTATTAACACCTGGATGCTCACGAGAGGTTGTCTTATAAATATAGTAAGCATATTCTTTTTTATCCCATGAATATATTTCCTCTACTCTTATAATAGCTATGGCTTCACTGTTATGCATTAATGAAACCTCATCACCTTCCTTTATATCTTTCAATTCGTTTTCGTCAACATCCAATATAATAGGTATTGTCCAAGGTAGATCATTTTCTAACCTCATACTTTTAATAACTGATTCGTAATCATTGTAACCCATAAAACCTTCAAGGGGAGAGTAAATTCCGTAAGCAATATTTAATACATCGTATGCCCTACCATCATTGATATTAATCTTAGGCATGTTCTTTGACTCTTCTATTAGCCTATCTAAAGATTTTCCTATCCTTGTCCTATCTATGAGCTTACCTCCATGAGGTTTAGATACCATATAATCACCTAAATATATCCTAATTTCTTTAATCTTTCAATTATTTGTTTTTTCTCTTCCTCTGATATTGTTGAAGACATCTTTTCTTGTTCCATGCTCGAAACTACATCTCTTAAAACGTAAATAACAAATTGAGACACACTAGTAAATCCAGTATTTTGAATTAAATTCTTTATCCTATCGTAAAGAGTTATTGGAATTGAAACAGTTGTATATCTTGTATTAGGTTCTCCTATCCTCTGCTTCATTCTCTCACCGTATAATTAAATTTAATTAAGAGTTTAATAATATTTAATTAAGAAAATATATACATCACGATATTTGTTAAACTTATATACGTTGAAGTAAAAATATTAAAATCTAGTAAATCAAAAGCAAACATAGCAATTAAATGGAAGGGTAAAAAATATGAGATGCCTACAAAATGGATTAGTATTTTGGCTGACAGGTCTATCAGGTAGTGGAAAAACCACAATAAGCAATATTGTAAAAGAACTAATAAAGAAAGATGGAATTAGAACTGAAACTTTAGACGGGGATTGGTTTAGACAAAATATAGATCCTGAGGCTGGCTTCACCAAAGAGGAAAGAAGAAAACACCTAATAAAGGTCGCTAACGTTGCAAAGCTTTTAGCTAGAAATGGTATAGTTACTATTTGCAGCTTTGTATCTCCATACGAAGACGTAAGAAATGAAATAAAAAACATTATAAAAGATGAAGCTAATTTTTATCTAATATATACAAAGTGTGAAATTGAAGAATGTATTAAGAGAGATCCTAAAGGATTATATAAAAAAGCATTAAAAGGAGAAATAAAAAATTTTACAGGTATAGATGATCCTTATGAAGAGCCAAAAAAATATGATCTATTATTGGATACTGTTAAAAATTCCGTTGAATATAATGTTGAAAAACTTTACAATTTTATAAAAGAAAAAATAAATGAAGTTGAAAATCAAAATAAATAAAAGTTTGAAATAGTTTTCGTAAAAACTAATTATATATACAATGTTAAAAAATCCTCTGATATAATTAAAATTGGACAATTAACTAAAATTTAAGAAGCTTGAGGGTAAAATAATGGAAAAAGTATCAGAAATAATTAAACATAAAACAGACTTAGATGAAATAGAGAACTATTTATTGCACAAACCTTTTCACTACCATATTCTAATAAAAAAATCCTATATAAAAGAACCAAAAACTAGAGGCTATAAAAAATCTTTTGGAGAATATAATGGAGAAAAATTGGATTGGAGAAAAACTTTAATAGACGGAAGTTGCATACACATAAGAGAATATAATGATTATTACATAATCCACAGAGATAGAGTTAATCCAGATGATAATCTACTGAAGCATATTGCTTTAGATTCTTTGAAGGATCTCCCTCTAGTCTTACCATTCTTAATACCAATATTGCTATTAAGATATAATAACAAACTTATTATTAAGAAAAAATTAAGAAAATCCCGTAAATCTGTTTAAATGCAATCTTTTCTTATATAATAATTATCAATTTTTATAAACTGCTCTGGATTTGAAGGAGGGACTAAATATTTTGTACAATCTTTTAATCCAGCCTCTAAAAAAGCATTGTTTCTATTTCTGCATGATTCACACTTTCCACAGTGATATTCTTCACTCAAATAGCAGCTCCATGTATCGTAAATAAAGTTACCAATAATATCATAGCATGATTTAAAAACATCGCTCTTCTTTAAACCTTCTTTACTTGGTGACCAGATTTCTATTCTTCTTTCTCCCCTAAAATGACAGATTTTAAATGAAGATTGTAATGATTCTATACACTCCGGACTGCAATCAGGATATAATGGCTCGTAAGTATCCTGCCTAGGCACTATATCGTTATAATGAGATCCATAAATCACGTAAACATTTTGATTGTAAGTTTCTGAAATTGTATATGCATATGCAGTTGCTATTGACAACATAACTACGTTTCTTATAGGGACAACAACATTTGGTTTATACGTTTCTTCTACTCCTATATTAATATTTGTTAATTGAGTATTTTTCCAAATTTCCGCCATAAAAGACATATCAATAACTTTATGCTCTACTATTTTCCCAAAATCCTTATTAGATAACGAGTTTAATTTTTCTACCATTTTCTTCGCTATTTCAGCCTCTTTAACGCCTTTCTGTCCATAAAGGAAGGTTAAAGCATGTACATTGCATCCTCTAGAAAGCCATAAAGCAGTATAGCATGTAGAATCAGGTCCGCCACTCATCACTGATATAGCCCTACAAGGCTTATTTATAGATGGTTTCACTCCTAAACGGTACATTTTTTCACCTTAATTTTACATAAAACATTAGTTAATTTATATTTATTGTTAAATTTATTATATTAGATTAAGGTTATGCTTATTATATATATTAATCAAATTTTTTAAATAATTTTTATAATAATTTATAATGAATCATTATATTAAAGTTTAGTTCACAAAAAAGTTTTAATAGTTTAATAAACAAATTAAGATAAGGTGCTCAATATGAGCCAAGATAAGCAAGCAGTATACATATCAAAGGAATTGTATAATAAAATAAAGAAATATCTTGAAGACCAAGGAACTTTTAATACAGTCGAAGAATTGATAGAATTTATGTTAAATGAACTTCTCCAACAATCTTCAAGCCAAGTTATGTCAAAGGAAGATGAAGAAAAAGTTAAAGATAGGTTAAAAAGATTAGGTTATATGTGACCTCTTTCAAGTCTTAAAGAGTTCTCAGCGAAGTTCATTGGTTTGCATCTTAACATTCATTTTTATCGCTTCATAGCTAGTCGGTAATGCTATTCAGATCTATTTCTAAAATAAGACCAAGGTCAGACTTATACTTATTACTTTATCCTTAATACGAAAAATTCCCTTCCCTTTTCTTGAAATTGGTTAATATATTTGCTCTCCACGTTACAGTAGATAAACCATCTTTTTGGTATTGCAGTAGAAATCAGCTTTGTTCTTCATACATAAATAATTAGCAAGGATTATTTTATAATTTTACCTCAAGTATATTATATATTTTGTAGTAAAAAATCCAGATTATAAAAGATAAAATTCATTAATATATTCATGAATTACCGTTTTTCTCTACACTTTCAATCATCTTTATTCATAATCAAGTGTAGAGAACATGAAAAATGATTCAATAAATGAATGCAAAAAAGGTCGTTAGTTAAACCTGAATTAATATATTTTAATGTGTATCTATATTACTTTAATTGGTAGATATGAACGAATACAATTGCGATGACAAGATAATAGTTATCATTAAAAACTTAATAAAAAAGGGTCTCGGCAAGAATTGCATAGAGTCTGCTCTATATTTCGATTATAAATTTTCTATAAGTCATGAGGAATTTACCAATCTTTATGAAACTGCCTTTAACTGTTTATATAATATAAAGGCTGGACAAAGTAACGAATTAAAAGAATTATCTTCATTATGTGAAAATGAGATAGTAAAAGATATAATCATGTTAATTTTAAAAAATGTTAAGGAGGATTCTAT
>Ga0081474_131878_pt1 | contig 18703 bp, 25 predicted proteins | sample OneHunmetagenome_2_FD_70978 | JGI IMG/M metagenome (GOLD analysis project Ga0081474, IMG submission 70978) | Ferrous microbial mat communities from One Hundred Spring Plain, Yellowstone National Park, USA v2 (version 2) | ecosystem: Environmental > Aquatic > Non-marine Saline and Alkaline >... | reverse complement strand
GTTTAGGTTCTTGGGCTTCTTGCTAATTAGCTTCCTTATCTCCCTTTTTAAGGTCCTTAGCACACTCATTTAGTTTTCATTGGATAATAGTGGATAAGTTAGTAACATCTGATTCTCCCAGCCTCAGAATACTCCCTCAAATACAGAGAACCTACTCCATGACCATTCATTAAGGTACCGTGCGATAATAGTTGGTTTCGTAGTTGCGTCATTTGAGCACTCAGATTCTCAGCAATTTTTTATATGTTTTTAAAGTAATGGCTCTTATTTTAGTCGATAAAGAAACATTATACATACTGAAAACAAAACTCGATCCTATCTATTTATACAATTTGTACTCAATTGGCTAAATTATCACCAGTACTCCGTTATCAAATAAAAGGACTGGATATAGATAAAGCTTTTATTTACATTTTCAATAATATTAATTGTGAAAGCCCCGTTAATGTTGAGGATACATACAAAGAGAGGAGATAAGTTATTCCTCTACATACAAATTATCTTTTGGCTCGCGTACGTTTTGGTTGATGTCGGGATTTTCTTGAACAAAATACTTTTATTTGGTGTATTAGCTGCAGCTTTAATGTCAATCTCAATTATCCTAGCCGTAAAGTCATACTCTTATATAAACCTCAGAATAACACCGGAACGAGTAGAAGTAGGTAGGTTAAAGATACCTTTAGACAGAGTAAGGGAGATAAAAATATTGAGGAGTAATGACTCTACAGCGGATTTGAGTATAGTTTATGAAGGAGGAGAGAGGACTATTGAGGATGTGAAGAACTGGAAAGAAGTCTTAGAGTTTTTTGAAAGATATAAAGAGAGTGTGATCTGAAGTTCATGAGGTGATTAAAATATTAACTACAACACATTGACTTAGCTCAGAAGTACTCCCGATTAAAAACGAAAGCTGAATTATTTAGCAAGCAATGGAAAGTCGAAATTATGTTTGTCAACCTAGTTAATTTATCCTTCTATCGCCCTAAATGAGATTATCGAGGTTTCTAGTAGTAAGCCTAAGTGTTTATGCTGATATAAAACGACCGTAACGGTATTACAGTGGTTAATCTAAATGAGATAAAGTCTCTGACCTTCTCCACTTTTCCTATGACGAGAAATTAGGGGTCAATCGGTAAAGAAACCCTCACAGCCAGGTTGGAAGACAGTTCCTCTTAGTTTACAATCAATTATTCTAACCTTGTAGAAATAAAGTGAATCATGAGGAACTATATCACTACCAGAGCCATCACTAAACATGTTGCTAAGGTCTCAAACACAGTCAAGAGAAAGGTGGAAAAGTATATTTAGTAGAAAAGTATACTTTAACTTGTGGTAACTACAATAAAAGTCAAGGACAAAACCAAGCTCGACCTTGAGAATTTAAGGGCTGAGATTTTGCTGAAGTCGAATACTAAGCTGACTTTGGAGGAACTACAAGACTACCTCATATCATTTGCAATTGATAATAAGGAGTCATTTTTTGAGTATGTGATGAAAAATTTCAAAAAGAAAAATTATGAGAAAATGAAGGAGGCTATAAGAGATTGGGGTATTGATACTAGTAATATTGACGTCGACAGTGTAATATATGATAATCCTTGACACGAGCTTCCTAATAGCTTTTTACAATAAGAGGGATTCCAGACACGAAGAGACCCTTAAAATCTTCGATGAGATAGCCAACGATAAGCTAGTTATTTCAGATTATATCTTCGACGAGGTAGTCACGTTTTTAAGGGCTAAGGTGCCATGGATAGCTAAAGAAGTAGGTGAGAATATTTTAGAGAACTTGGACGTGATAAGAGTTAATGATGAGGACTTTAAAACAGCGTGGGAACTGTTTAACAAGTTTGATGAATTAAGTTTTACCGATTGTACTACCTTATCCCTCTCGAAAAGGTTAAAAATTAGGAGAGTAGTGACTTTTGATCAATCGCTAATAAGAGCATTTGAAAAAGTTAAGAGAAACAGCTGAGTTCGAGAAAAGGCACTTTAACTTAAGACGGCTCTGTGTTATCGTATTCATTTAGCCGTCTTTACAAAGCAACGTGATTCAAAGCCTCTATACTTTCTTGCAGACGTTAGAAGTTCTTTTTCACTCCTTTCACTCCCTTCTTCCTAGATCGGACTACACTTAGTGTTTACCCGTGGCGTAACTGTTCCTTACTTCTAATTCCACCACGGGCTAAGGGATCATACACAGTCACCCTTTAAATTCACATTTATACCACCGCTGAGACCATCAATCGCATTGAGTTTAATGAATCCCATGATCCGATAAATTGCTAATATTGATTATAATGTCGAAAATTTACTCATCTATACAATCTTAGGCTCGTTTAAAACTTCGGTCTTCTTAATCCTGGCTGGTATTTTAAAGTGTTGCTAAAGCAAAGAGGGATAAATCAAAATGATTTATTACTGTTCATTAACTAATATTACATATGGAGGAGTTGATAAGGAAGGCAGAAGATATGGGAATTAACGTTGAAGACGTGTTGATAAGCTTGATTAGTAAGAACGACCCTAAAGAGGAGATAAGGCTTAGGCTTGATCTTGCTAAGAAGTATATGAAGGAATGTGAGGAGTACTTAAAGAAAGGTGACGCTGTTCAGGCTTCTGAAAAGGCTTATAAAGTTGCGGAAGAGTTGATTAAAGCTTTAGCTGAGAAGTTTAACCTTGAAGAATATCAAAAGACCTTAAAGGAAGGCAGATGGTATACTTATCTACTAGTCTCAGCTTCTAGTAAGCTCTCCCAGAAATTGGGGGACTGGGTATTGTCGGGCTGGGACGCCGGGTACTCACTCCACGTATGGGGTTTTCATGAGGCGAAGCTTACAGTAAGTGACATTATACCTAGAGTAGAGAAGGTAAGAAAATTGCTTGAAGAAAGCGAAAAAATACTTACAGAGATTGGGGGTTAAGAGGTGTAAAACCTCGTGAAGTGGATGGTAGCCCCGTGTTTAAACACTCCTTTTTGTGTGATAAGATTCTTGCTTATAGCAGAGTAATTTACGTGAATTATAAGCAGATTATCACGTTAAAAATTCCATGACTGCCTATTTTTGAACTCCTTGATTCAAGTAATAGTATTGCTGAGGGAAGATACAACCGTTCACGTTAAAATTTTATCACTTAAAGTAAATTATTCTGATTAAGATAAATGATATAGATACAGTTTTGACCTTTTCAATTTGTAGACTCCTTGACTATTGTAACACAAAATAATTGTGTTCACAATTTTGATATTCTACTCATCTCTTTTCACTTTAAAAGCTTAACGCACTTACACCATCATCACAATAGCTTGAGAGCGTTAAGCTTTTACCACCTTCGATGGGATTAACGGTGTTAAGAGTAGTGAGACAACCGCTAATCCCAGCATTATGTAGAAAGATGAGATGAGCGATAAGTGGTAATCGAGTAAGACAGTAATTGTTAAGTTCCCTATTGCTCCTCCCACGGTAACACCGATACCCCACACATACGAGTTAGCGACGGTAAAGAAGCTTTTTGGGAATGTTTGACTTACATAACCTAAAAGAACTGGGAATGCGCTGAAAGCAGAAAATGTGAAAATTGCGTACATTGTGGTTAAAAGCACTAAATTTTTTATCAAGAGGAATATAAAGAACGAGATCACTGAAATCGCACTACTCAATATGAATGCAAGCCTACCTCCCCACCTCTCCGTTAACCAACCAAAGATAGGTTGTCCTAAAACAGACCCTAAGAAGCCTATTGTTAGAAATATTCCGGCTAATTCCTTGGATTTGTATAAGTCGTAGATGAACTCACCCGTGAACGTCGTAGTCCCCGTGATGAACATGCTCCTTATGAATACAATTACTCCTAGTATTATCAGAAACTTGTAAAATGCCTTTTCTAATCTCTCTTTACTTTTCCTCACCTCTCCTACACCCCTCTTATAAAACCTTAAAGTTAAGAAGATTATCACGGCCGATATTAGCATGTAAGCCGAGACCGTCATTAATCCCGTAAACTCGCCTAATGCTATTATCGCGAAAGTTATTACTGATGGCATTAAAGCCCTACCCAGACTCCCTAAAGAACCGTTTACTCCCAGAGCTCTACCGGACTCCTTTCCGAAAGTCCTTGAGAGCACGGCACCTCCTATAGGGTGGTAAAACGCTTGTCCTATCCCTAGTAGTGTTGAGGCTAAAGCTATTAAACCGATTGATGGAACCAAAAACGATAACCCGAAGAGTGATATTGCAACTCCTTCAAGGAATATCCCTAAGCTTAGCAATTGAGCGTCCAAGTCATGTTTATCCGCAAAGTCACCGATTATTGGAGATAGCAAACCGGAAAGTAATGCGTAAATTATGGATATAGCACCCAGTGTTACTACGCTTATCTTATCTACCGTAGAATAATAAACTATGAGTAATGGGAAGACTAAAAAGGTGCCATCGTTATTGAAGTGAGCTAAAGATGTTATTGCAAGGACTTTTAGTTTATCGTTCACATAACTCTGTTTGAAGCCGAACAATTTAAGCTTATCCTTAAATGAACAAGGACTAACTTCTTCACACGAAGTCCCATCATGCTAATACACACTCTGATCGCTATGCCCATTCATTTCTTTATTACAATAATATTTAACCAATGAAAGATAGTTATAAACTATGATTGAGTTTTATCAAGGGGATTACGATACTAGGGCTTTAATAGATAAATACAAGGTACTTGACCAGACCGGTTTTAATAATGTTAGGAATAAGCTTAGTTGGGATTTAGGCTTTAGACTAGAGAGGAACTATGATGAGGTTATAAGAAAGCTTTATTTCACAATTTTCGAAATTTCCTCGATTGTTAGGGAGTTAAATTTCAGAAACATCGACCCGACCTATGCCCTCCCTCCAATAGTAAGGGACTTGAACACCAGCTTACCTTTAAAGTGGGATAAAAAAGAGGTTAGGTTGCAGAGGCCCTTATCTTTATCAGTAAAAATTGATGACATACTTAGGATGTATGGTATAAATACGACGGAAAACGTTAGCGAGAATAGTTTAATTATAGACTTATACAGGGAAACTGGAGTAATGGGGCTCGAAGTTGAGGTTAACATGAGTATTAAGGAAAACCTTAATGCCGACGTCGACATAGTTTATAAACCTATAGAAAGGGGGTTAAAGAGGGGGATCTCCGCTGAGGAATTAAATAGAGTTTTAAGAGTCACAGCCGGGGAAACTAACCAAAAGAGTATAAGCATACACTCGCAGCTCAGTAATGTTGAAAGGGAAATCATAGGGAGTATTATAGACCCTATTTTAGAGAGGTTTGCAAAGAGCATGGAATATACTGACTTCGTGTATATCCCCCCGTGTAGGAATATACTCTACAGCCTCTCAACTTCAGCACTAACGGACGAGGAAAAGGTCCAGATCTTCTCTGAAGGTTGTATTATTGCACTTGAGAGGTTGAGGAAAGTGCTGAAGGATAAAGACGGTGTTGAGGTTCATGGTAAAGAGATAGTTTTAAGCGAGGATTTACCATTAAATGTTAAGTCTTTAGCAGTTATAAAACTTCTAGTACTCTCGGCTAAAGGTAATAATCCCTTAATACTCATTGAATATCCAGAGGAGTTTTTGAAGAAAGAGGATAAGGAGGAGTTATTAAAGTTTTTAAAGAACGTTAACGGCAGAATCGTCATTGTCTCTAACGATGACTATCTAATTAACGGCCATTTGTAATGGGACTTACTGGCACTCATCTTGAGTGCCCATTGAGTGAATTGGCCTCATCTCGTGAGAGGAGACAATCCGGTCTAGGAATTATATACGTATCTATAAAAGTTTTGAAAGTAGAAGTAATAACAGTCTATTTAAACTTTTCCTTCATAAATTTCAACAACTTCTAACGCGAATCAAATATTATTCCCCTTATCTTTTTATAAAAAAGAATCTTTCCAATAATTCACTGCAAACTCAAATTATGACGAAAATTAATAAAAATTAACCAATAAACAAATAATTAAACTGTTACTAAAACTATTACTTAATTAGAACTAGTATTTAAACATTTAGGTAAATTTAAATAGAAGATTAGATTTATAATAGTTTAAACATGAGTACAAACTCTCAGTACTTATTTACATTATATCATAAATCATGTTTTCTGGAGAATTAAACATGTAAAAAAGGTTAAATAATCATTTCGATTAATGAATTAAATTACTTTTATCAAAATAAAATTTTACTCTTAGTATCTAAATAAAAGGAAACATTTAAATGCATATGAGTTCAAAATTATAATTGGTGAATCAAATGACTCTTGAAATATTCGACCGTGTTCTAGCAGCGTATACGATGGGAGTACACGTATTGTTTACGTATTGGGCTATAACGCTACCAATATTCGTAGTGGCAGCTGAATATTTAGCTTATAGAAAGAACGACCCATATTACATGGCAATAGCTAAAAGATGGTCAGTTGTTATGGCTGTATTGTTTGCCGTTGGTTCTGCAGCTGGTGCGGCTATTGCTGTTGAGTTCATAACCGTATGGTACAAGTGGATGTATGTAGTAAACCAGGTTGATATCTTACCCTTTGATATTGAGGTTTTGGCATTCTTTACTGAAGTAATATTCTTAGCGCTTTACATGTACGGTTGGGATAGGCTGAGTAGAGGAGCACACATGATTATAGGACTTTTAATTTCATTAGGTTCTGTAGCATCTGCGATTTTAATAATCTTGGTTAACTCTTGGATGAACACTCCTACTGGATTTAACGTTGCACAGTACGCACAGAGTGGGCAAATAACCGATGTGGACCCGTTAGCCGCACTTGCACCACCGGTAGCAATTGCTGAAGTACCTATGGGTGTCGCGGGTGCTTGGTTTGTAGGATTTGGTAGTATATTAGGTTATTTCGCTTATAGAATGTTAACTAACAAGAATATGGGCCGTGAGGAGAAGGAGTATTACACTAGAGGGTTTAAGCTTTCCGCTTACTTGTGGGCTGGTGATGCTATATTCTTAGCATGGGCTGGTGATAATGCTGGAAAGACTTTATACTGGGCCCAACCTCTGAAGCTAGCAACTTTGGAGGGTTTGATGACTACTCAATCCAATGCTCCATTAGATTTCTTCGGCATTAAAATACCCGGTTTATTGAGTTTGTTAGTCTCGTGGCCACCTAATCCTAACACTGTGGTCTTAGGGTACTCGAGTTTCGTGAGTCAAGACCAGAATCCAATATGGTGGTTATCCCATGAAGCATATGATATCCACGCTACTTTAGGAATAATCGGTGCATTAGTAGCCTGGGTATTAGCTTACTCGGTATGGAGAAGGCCAAAGTGGTTAAGCTTCTTAGGTTTAGATAATCCTACAGAGAATACTATACCCTTAGGTGCCGCATTCTTATTTGGTTGGTTACAACTAATAGCATGGGAAGCTGGCTGGGTAGCTGCTGAAACTGGAAGACAGCCATGGGTTATATGGGGACCAATGGTACAAACTGCCTCCGGATTATATGCTATTCAAGCCGGTCTGGCTACTGCAGACGCATTTAATAACAGTCCAGAGATCTTGCCAATAGGAATAACTATAATGGTCGTTCTAGCTATTGCTGTAGCTGGAACCATATACATGTTGAAGAAGCTATTCTCGGCTAGAAGAATTACTGATGATGTTTCCGCCTCTCTACCATTCTTAAGCGGTTCTGCTGGAGTAATGGCTACTCAGACTTCTAAGGACTTGAGTATAGGAAATGATAAGATAATTAACAAAGGGAGGTGATTTTTTATTAATTTTATTCATGGGGGTGGGTTAAATGAATGAATATGTATTATTCTTCTTCGTACCCCTTGCGTGGTTTGCAACTATTTTTATGATTGAGGCCGGTTCAATCGTAATGGTTCCTATATGCAGAATAGAGAGTTATAAGCAGAGAATGATTGCAGTATTGGGAGCTCTATGGGCTATTATTGCAACTTCTTTAGTATATTTAGTAGTGTCGTTAGACACGATTTTTGCCCCAATAATGTTCGTAACGGGTGAGGTTTTAGTAGCGCCACTACTCGCCCTAATTATATTGCTTGGCCTACATCACTTCTTAATAGGTACTGCTGAAGGGGCTGGAAGCTTAGGTTTACATATGGATGAAGAGAAGTATCTAACATGGGCAATGCCTATAGCACTGATAGTTGCCTTTTTCGGTATCACGTTGTTCACTTCAGTATTTAGCGGCTACGGGTTCCAATTCACTTTACAAAGCCTACTAAAATTGCAAATAACTCCTAACTACGTGCAAATGTTTTTCAATCCATTCAACATAGTGTTCTTCCTAGGAGTTGTATTTTATGTAGTATACTTCACAGTAGCATACTATGGTATTAAGGAGAGGTGGCAATTAGGCGTTGCCGGACTAACGCTTGCGCATATACTATTCTTAGCTAGTACTGCACTATGGTTACCAGTAGTATTCCAGAGTGCTATAGGTAATCCGGGCTATTGGATATTCGTAATACTAACTTATGTATTATTATACTTATCAACATTTAAGAACATACCATTGAGGCAGACATGGGTTTTCCTGCTGACTTATGTAGGTGCATTAATGTTTGGAGTGTTTACTCAAGGTAGGATATTGCAAGATGCTGTACCAGCCGGTACTGTACCGGCAATTCAAGGAAGCCTAGCTGGAGTTCCAGCATCTTTACTATTAACTAATCCTACTACTTTAGCCGCTGGTGCTGTAGTATTGGGAATGGCTGGAATATTAATTATTGGTGGTGTTACTGCAGTTTCATACAAAATCTTGTACAGGCAAGCGTTAGAGAAGGTTGCCAGAAAGGTAAAGGCATAATTTTTTTCTTTTTATTCAAATTTAATTTATATTTATTTACAGTTTAAATCTTATCAGAAAATTTTTTAAGGTTAAATTTCAATTTTCATATATGAACGGGGTTCAATTCGAGGCTATTATATGGTCTTTAATAACGTTCATATTGAGCCTGGGTTTAACGTTCCTAGCATGGAGAAAATATGACAGAAGTAAAAGTAAGATGTGGCTCTTTTGGTTCTTAGGTTTCGTGCTCTTTTCGGTAGGAACTCTATGTCAAGTGCTTTTCGCATTTGGAATAAGTAATTACCCGTTAAGTGCAATATATGTGTTTGTAGTCGCTGAATTAGTACTAATTCTATCCTTAGGGTCTATACAACAGATACCCCAAAAGTTTGTGAAATTATATTACGTATATAGTGTTGTAGCGAGTATCATTATAGTAATTGCAATCCTAGCTCAGAGCTTTAATGTAGTAGAAGATTACTTACCAATGAACTACCCACCATTAGTGGTAAGTGCTTCTTCTGTAGCCACAATCCCCGGTACTGGAGTTATTTTGTTCTTAGCAGCTAGGGCTATACTGTTTAAGGCCAATCCTTTAAAAATGGGCATGGTGATTTTAGGAATAGTAATCCTAGCCTTCGGCGGCATGTTAGCGGCTAGCGGATTTTATATAGCATTGTATATTTCGGAGATCGTGGGCATGAGTTTATTCCTATACGGAATTTACTAGTAAAGAATTCGTAGAGGTTACTGACTCTGGGAGATGTTACTAACTTATCCACTATTATCCAATGATGATGCATCACGGACATAATTGGTGGTAAAAGTTTAAATTTACTAAAAAATAATTATAATTTATGAGAGTAGGGGTTAGAGGTAATCGTTTTTTATGGTTATTAGGTGGGGCTTTAGCTGGTGTAGGTTATATTATTGGGGCCTTTTATTTATTAATTGTTAAAAAAGGATCAGAAAGGTGGTTAGGGTTACTTTATTTTGTAGGGCCAATAGGTTCGTTAATAATGTACTTTTTATTAAGGAATGACAAGCAGAACTCCTATCTTAAAGATATGGCATTATATTTACTTTATGGATTTATAATATGGATTGTTATCGCAATACCTCTAGGGTTAAATCCGTTCTATCAGATCTTTGGCTATGTACACGGTTGGCTCAGCGATTAACAGTACTTAAGATTGCTTTACTCGCTCTCTATACAATAGATGATAGTTAAAGATTAATTATAGCCAATTATTAGTACCACGCTCCAACAACGGCTTACGCCAGTCCAAGAGGTAATAATTGCGATAGATCATGGTGCGTTAACAAGAAAGCAATAGGATCTTTTGAGAAGGCAGTGATAAGCACAAGAATATTGGAAGAAGTTCTAGCAGATTAACGGGTGGGATACGATTTCCTTAGGGTAATAAGTAGTTTCAGTAATGCCCTTTTCTGTAATTATCTAAGAAAGAAGATTATTGTAAGGGATACTTTAGCTCATAAGGCTTCCAGCCTAGGCTCTCCCTGAAATCGTTAATGTACTTTATGGCCTTCTCCTTCTCGCTTTCTGGCATGTCCTTCTTATGAAGTACGCCCATAAATAATGCGTAAAGTCTTGCGTTAATAACTTTTGGACTAAGACCGTAGTCCATGTCCTCTTTTAGCTCATCTAGGATTTCCTTAACTTGCTCTGCGTTTTCAAGTCCTTTACCGTTAAAATCCTTAACTTTCCTACCTAAGTACAGTTTTCCTTTATCAACAACTATTGCCTTACCGTTCTCAAAGGTTATTCTTCCTTTAAATACTCTATCGTAGAACTGCCACGCATCTGCTACTTCAGGCTCAAGTTGTTGTAACCTAGTTAAAACGTATCTCCTTATTTCGTCTGTTGAAATCTTTTCCCTCTCCTTAACTCGTTCGTCGATCTCTTTTACGATTTCCTTTGCAACTTCATCTGATGCACTTGCTCTTATTAATGCATTATAAAGCTTATCTGAGAGGTATTCTTCCTCCTCTCCTGACCTTTTAATTACTTTAGTCATAAAATAAATTAAAAGGAGAAAGTGTATATACATTTCTTTCTTAGCTTAACATTAGATGTTATTACTAGCCTATCTGGTTAATAATTTAGGGTATTAACTTAAATTTATTTAATAAGGGTAATATTGTAATTGATTTAATTCTTATATTAAGTAAAAACCTACTAGAGTGACTAAGATGCATTACCTTTTTAGTCATGTATTTTTTAAAGTATGATATTATTTGAGTAGTATATGTTTAAGAACGTAAATAGTTAAGGATGACTCTATGAAGGCGGCAAATAATAACGTAAAGCCTATGAGTATTAGCATAATTGGTTTGTTCTTACATCTAATTTTTTGTCCTGCATAAGCAATTAGACTAAAACCAAAAAGTTCTAGGATACCATGAGGAAGAGTACCAATTAAGCCTATTAAGAATCCAGAGGTAAATACTATTTCGCCCATAACAATGGATACTATTAAAATTACTATTCTTTGAATTATCCTATTAATACCAAGAATAAAGATTATAATTGCAAAAGTGAAGTTCACTTCTATAACCTTTAAGGAAAGTTGGTAATCAGGGATAGGAAGACATATCGGTAAGCCAGGCTTAGAGAAACCCTTAAAATAATCTACAATACCCCCACCCAGAAGTCCAAGTAAAAATGTAATGTAAATGCTAAATATTTCTTTTCGATTAACGTCACTTAGCAATATTATCCACCATGTGGAAGAATTTTAATTAGGCCAATGAGTATGTTTATACTAAGATATATTGGTAAGGTAGCTACGACAACCTTTGTAGAATTATGAAGATCCAGAAAAGCCCTGGTTATTATAAACGCTAATATTATTCCAATTAGGAATGAGGAAATAACTAAGTATAAGTTGGGGTATGCATCCAGTGCAATAATGCTTGAGATCATGTAAATTCCAGCTAAGAGGAAGGAAAAGTTTAGGCTACCTCTCTCTGTCATTCTATAATATTTTCTTACAATTGGTAAGAAAACTAGCCCTATTAGGAAGGATACTACTAGAGAGCCTACGAAGAGTAAAGGATAGATAATATATATTGAATTGAAACGTATTATTGCAATTGTTGATGCAATAAAGGATAAAACTACTGGAAATTCCCAAATGCCCATAGACGATAAAGGATCTCCGGTTTTTATAGCATTCCTAGACGATGTATGGGTAATTTTACTCCATAAAGGAGCATCCTCAGTAGATTTTATATTTTCACCGTAAACTCTCCTGAGTGCCTCTACCAGGTTCTCGTATGCACTTTTACCTATTACCTTGTATGCAAAAGCGTCTGCCCTTGATTCCGCTACTCTCAAAAAGAGAAGAATTGCAATACCGGCTGATAATATAATTAGTACCGTTTTAATTACTAGGAATATCGAAATTACTTCACGGTGCATAGTGTATCCAAAACTTACAAACCAAATTAAGGGTCCGATAATAGACAAAAGGAATATTGTACTTAGCTCAAGGAAAATTGGATGATACTCTGTCGCATGACCTAATTCATGTGCCTCTATTGTTCTCGTAATAGAATCGTCTTCATCACCTATAAATATGATTGACTTGAAAGGTGAGTGGCGAGATAGTGTAAGTACTCCCATAGTTATACCACCTCGAAAATCATGGAGTTTAATAATTCTAGTTTCTCCGGGTCTAGTTTCCCTAAACGGACCTATCCTGGGCAATATTAATATGGCAGTCATGATTTCGAGCAAGAAGCTTAAGGTAAACGAGATTATCAAATCTATAGAGGTAATGTCGGTTATGTGGAGAATCCACACTATATAGGTAGAAACTAAGCCTGAGTAAGAAAGCCCTGTTAATAAGAGAATAAATGAGATCTTTAACTGTAAAATAAGTGGGTTATTAACGTTCTTATTATAACTCGATTTTGAGTCACTTTTAAGCAATTGATTTTGTGATTCCTTAAACAATGATATTACCATGAAAATTGTGAAAAATATTCCAATAAATAAAAATCCAGTTCCTATGAGAAAAAATACTTCAGCTAGGTAGCGGTTAGTTTTAAACGTAAGATTGGAAAATATTGCATTCAATATTGAAAGTAAGAAAAAAGAAAACGCTAACTTTATATTATCCAACTTTTTGCTCAACACTTTCACCTAACCGAACCCTAAGCATTCTTCATTCCAATAAATATTTGAATTAATGCGTTCTTTGTTGCAATCGCCTTTAAGCTACTTTAAGCTATAATATTTATAAATCCAAGTATTCCACATATTTTGGAATTTATAATCTATAGTTCGTTTCTATTCTTGTGAATCTGCCTTTTATGGATATTGTCAGCTATTATGTTTACAACAAATTGTTTTATTTCTGAAATAATTACAGTTTATATATCTGTTTTTCCTTAATACTGTTTCTACATTCTTCTTATAAAAGGAAACTAGCTATCTTATTTCAAAATAAGGAATTTAAATATTAGTACGAAGTTTTCTACTGTTTCCCGCAGAAAAGCACATACAATGAGGCGAACATTTTTATATTATTCAGACTTATTTCACACTATGAAAACTAAAGTACGTGTAGGCAAGAAATTGACAATTCGTATTCCGAAAGCCGTAGCAGAGGAACTTAACATAAAAGATGGCGATGTTTTGTCTTTAAGAGTTAAGGATAATAAGATAATTTTAGAGCAAGATAATGCAATACTACTTTCATTAAAAGGTAAGAAATTTGCTAAAATATCTTTGGATGAAATATGGAAAATAAGCGAAGAAGAGCAAAACAAATATGAAAATTCTAATTGACATAAGTTTTATATTACCTGCATTAGGCTTTGGAGAAGATTTCAAATTTCATGCTATCGTTAACTGTAGTGCAGATTATCACGTGTTGATATTCATCTAAAGTGTTATAAAATAATGCTAGCACTCTTTAATAATTATTTTATTATTTTTATCGAAACATATTGTTATTCCTGAAAAGAAGTCATCTCTACCTAAAATAAGTCCGGGATATATGCCAGGATTTAACTTATTAAACTCTAATATTGCTACTGGCAATTCTGCCATTTTATTTATTTCTATGAAATTAAATCTTATTTTATACCTCTCGCTAAATCTGGATAAATTAGCTAGGAATATTATATCTATCCTTTTAGAGTAATTCTCATCAAAACATTGCATAAAAATATCACGATCTAAGATTGAAAATCTACTACTTGTGTCTGGCAACGCATATACTAAATGTTCCTTGTTAAGCTTTGGGCACTCCATTTTTGTTTTCAATAATGGTAATTTATAATTGTTAATTTCAACATAGGGTATTTCTACGACCATTTCTTTGACCTATTAGTCATCTATAACAGTGATTATATCATAAGTTCCCTTTTCATATCCTTTCTTTTTCATAATTTCATCTATTTCCTCCTTTGTGCTTCCTTTAGCTACAATATTTCTATTTTCATCTATAGCATAATATATAATTGACATTTTAGGCAGTTTGTTATGGCAAGGATCAGTCACTTTAATTACTTCCTCCTCCTTAGATAATGTAGAGTTCATTAAACGACTTATTACTAGACCTATTTGTGTATTAAATATTGTTTTTACGATAAAATTGAGTTTTTCGTCTTCTGAGAATCTAAAATCTGAAGAACGATTTATTGCATTGATAATCTCTGGGGTAATTTTATCTAGCTGAATTTCCTCTTTAACTTTTGTAACTGAGTATTCCTCTACATTGAATTTTTCACATATGGTCTCTAATATCTTGTTTAATTCGTTGTAAACATTAAATTCACTAGAAGTGATATTAACTCTATATACATTTCCGTTAACTTTATAAGTAACTATAAGTTTCATAAGAAAAAATCATTAGTTAAGGCTTAAATATTTTCACGTATTTATCGAGTGTTGACATCAGTTTCACTCACTTGTAATATTCACATCTATCGTGTTTGGCGTAACTTATCCTTACTTTTAATTACTTTCAATTCAGCCACGAGCACCCTTCTAAAGGGATCATCAGCCTTCACACCTAGACATGAAAACACTACTGCTTTATCCATCTTTGTAAGCAATCATCATTTAGTGAGATCATTAATAAATGTAATTCTATATAAATATAAACTACATTAAAACGATATGAAGGAATGAATATTTAATAAAAGACTTACAGCCTACAAGGTTCTTTATAGCAAGATTTAAAGCACGTAGTGAAATAGTAAAATATGTGGAACAAACAGTAGAATATCCAATAGCAACATATTTACCTAGAGAGGTAGTCTACTTTGACGGAACTTCAGCAATCCTTCCAGAAGATTATGTATTAAAAGAGGGTAACTTGAGACTGTTTGTGCCTAAGATTAAAATCGAGGAAGTTGTTAATACTATGAAAACCTCTGGGTTCCATGAGGAAAAGCTAGAGGTATACAAGGGCGAGAAGTATTCTCTTGTAATGAAATTTTATGATATTTGGAATCTTCATGTTAAGGTATATTCTGATGGTTTCATTGACTCTCACTTTGAAGTAAGCAGAGAGTATCTAGAACACATAAATTATGAAACAATTCCTTCAGTCTACGAACCTTTTGAGTTTTATAGGACTGCTTATGACAAGCTACACATCTTTGATAATGTAACTAAAAAGTGGATAAAAGAAGTCAGAAGTAATTATCTAGTCACCTTAAATCCTCCTAGTACTATAACTCCTTGGAAGCCAATATCCGTAATAGCAGGCGTGTTAGCTGGTATAGGCTTCATTGCATACGCCCTCTCAAGATTAGATAAGGGAGAAACAAGTGAGAATTGAAGGTAAAATATCGCAGAACAATGAACTGATAGTAGATGGAAGCATATGTAAAGATAAGAATAAATGTTCAGCTAATGAAGCCCGAAAGCGTACTAGAGCTGTTCATAAGGGCTGGTAAGAACTCAAGGTTAATTATAGCCGGAGATCCCGTTTTCCAGACTTTAAGTAATGAGGCAGATCCTTTTGAAATTATAAGGGAAGTGTTACTAAATGAGAAAGACGCAAAGGTCGTGGACTTAGGAATAAAAGATATCGTTAGGGCGGGGACTGAGAGGGGAATTAGGCTTTTGTTAGAGTATAAATTAAGGTCCAGAAAGCTCAGCGAAGCCGAAAAGAAGGTAATGGATTCTGCAAAAATTCGCGCTCCAGATGCAGATATAATAACTGTCGTTGAATTCTCATAAGAAAAGAAAAAGCTTGATATAACCTCAGAGCACGTCCCAGACGCATTGATAGTAGTAAAGGGAGGCAACGCGGGTAGACTAAGCGGAGAAAGGATTAACGGAATAGAGAGCGATACTAAGATGAAGGTTAGAGTAGTGGAGTTAAAACTAGACTTTAAGGATATAATAAGGGCGGTGCATCCTTTACCTTGGGTAGTTAAGCACGTTGAGGATGTAGATTTTCAAGGTAACGAGCTCGTAGTGAGATTAAAGAAAGAGTCCGGAGGTTTCATAGGCCAGAAAGGTGTAAATATCAGGCTAGTTGAATACGTAATTAAACAAATGTTTAATGTAGGGGTTAGAGTAATCCAGCCTAGCGAGGAAAATCAATCATAAAGGCTTTGCGATATCATGAATTGTCCATCTTAACGGTAACTCTTATTTTTACAATCCTAGGTTGTCGATCTCCATTATTTATTTTAAGGTAAGTAGGCAAATATACTACTTGATGTTAATTAGAACTTCAGCAGAAATATATTTGGAGGAGGCTGATGAGTTTTTGAATAAGGGAGATTTAGTTGATGCTTGTGAAAAATATTATAAAGCTGCAAGAGAGGCCATAATACTCTTAGCATATAAATATAACATTCACGGTGATAATATAGAGGATATAGTAACTAAGCTTGCTGAAATTTTAGGAGATAATATAATCTCTTATTGGGCGGGGGCTTCATTACTTTACACTGCAAGGAAAGAGCTTGATGCAGAATTAATAAAAATGTATAGGCAAGATGTGGTTAAGCTTGTCAACCTTGCAAATGAGAAATTTAATTCTTAAATATTTGGAGGAGGCTGATGAGTTTTTGAATAAGGGAGATTTAGTTGATGCTTGTGAAAAATATTATAAAGCCACAGAGGATTTTCTAAAGTATATAGCTATTGTAGATAATATGAGTGAAATATTAAATCAAGTAAACGCAAAAAACTATTGGGAATCTGAACTTTTGTTTAAAGTCGTTAAAAAGAAAGTTGAGCTAAAAGATATCTGGAAGGCCGCTTGGAAATTGCATACTGATTGCTTTCATGAGGAAAGAATGAACCTACGTGAAGTAAAGACTTTGGCTAGTATAATCAAAGTAATTTCAAATAGAATATAAATGTTATTCGCTTTCTCTAAGTTTATTACCTCAATATTGGCTTGTGATTTCTCGTATAATTGAAAGAAATCGTTTCTTTGCCTCGTCCACGTCAAAGTCTATAAATTCTTTAATTTTTCTATTATTTTTAATCCGTTTCTAATCATTTCTTCGCTATCCTACATTGATTTCCTTTGGCTTGCAGCCTATTACAATTATTTTTCTATTTTTACCATCAGAATTTAAGATTGTGAGTATATCTCTCATAGACATGGAGTGAGAGCCGCCTAAAGACATTGAAATCACTGCTTGAGGAATTTCATCTTCTAATTCAGTTTTTATTTCAAAAACTTCTACGTCACTATCTATATCCGCTACATCAAAAATGATTATTTCATCATAATCCCTTATATCATCTATGATAGATAAACTTCCCATTCGCAAGTCTTTAACATCTATTGGAATTAACCCGTCTAATGCTTGGGCTATAAAGCTTCCGCAACCATTGTCTTTCATAAAAACATTTCCTACTACTATTACGACTTTCATTTTTCCTCACTGATGTAATAAACTTGTCCCAATGCTATTCCTCCATCTCCAGGCGGTACTTTAGATTGAGTAAGTATTTCGACTCCTTCTGAATTTTCTATCATACCTTTTAGTATATATTCATTAACTGACGCTCCACCAGATACTACTATTTTTTCTGGAGTTATTGGTCCAGGTCATGTTTCTAGCATAATTGGTGCCATTAGCTGGGACTTTTCCCTAGGGAATACAAAATACCAGCGGTAGTTACTGGCTTCGAACCAATAGATGTCTTAGCTGGAGTTCTAAAAATACTCCAAGACTTGCATTCAGGAGATATAACTTACACTAACCTAGAATACAAAAGAGTAGTAAAATATCAAGGAAACGTGTTTGCGCAAGTTGAAATAAATAAGGTCTTCAAACCAATCGATGCAATATGGAGAGGTATAGGTACCATACCGAAGAGCGGTTTGGATTTAAGAGAGGAGTATTCCATGTATAACGCAAGGGAACAATTAGGTATAAAAGAAAAGCCGTGGGATTACGATTTGCCTCCTGGATGCAGATGTAATGAGGTAACCTTAGGTATTGCCTACCCTACAGACTGTCCTATGTTTATGAAAGCTTGTACTCCTGCAATGCCTTGGGGGCCGTGTATGGTGTCAATAGAAGGAGCGTGTGAAGTTTGGGCCAGATTCGGCTCTACGGAAAGGATTACTAAAATTGTTTCGGAGGTGAAATAAGATGTGTTGGGCAGTTCCCGCAAAGGTAGTAGCTATTGATTCAGACGTGATAGCTGAAGTAGATTTAGGCGGAGGGACTATAAAGAAGGTCGCAATTGGTGTGGATAACGTTAAACCCGGAGATTACGTAATGGTGCATGCTGGAGTTATAATAGAAAAATTATCTAAGGAAGGAGTTATAGAGAATTTAAAATTCATAGCGGAAGAAATTCAGAGAACTGAGGAAATCATGGGCAAATCTGAAGAGGAAGCGAAGAGGCCGCTGG
>Ga0081474_120134_pt1 | contig 18728 bp, 23 predicted proteins | sample OneHunmetagenome_2_FD_70978 | JGI IMG/M metagenome (GOLD analysis project Ga0081474, IMG submission 70978) | Ferrous microbial mat communities from One Hundred Spring Plain, Yellowstone National Park, USA v2 (version 2) | ecosystem: Environmental > Aquatic > Non-marine Saline and Alkaline >... | reverse complement strand
CACTAAGGATGTTATTCTTTGCACCACCAGTTAGTGTTGAGGAGATAGAGGGTAATGTGGACTCCCTAATTGAGTATTGGAGGCATTATAAACCCTCAATATTGGAGGAACTGTTCATGACACATCCACACCCCGCGAGGAGAATTCAGATGCTCGATAGATTAGTGGAGTCATCACCCTAACTCAAATAATACAATTTAAAATGTGAATTAAACTCACGTTAAATTTCACGACTTTTTCTTTTCCACGGTACAAAATAAATTAAAGACTTGTTAAATTCACGTAATTAATGGGCGAAGTTGATAGGAGGATTTACGAGTTACATAGAAAGATCATGAACGAATTCATGGGCGGTAAATGCTATGATATAGATGAATCATTTGTAATTGATTGCATAGAGAACGTATTCACTAATACTGGGTTAGGCATTAAGGATATCACATTGTTCGACATAGATGGCAATATCGTAAACTCAATCAATGATGCGAGGTATGTCAGAGTTGTTGCTGAGGGTAAGGGCGTCGGTGGCGACCAAATATTTACGTTAGCCCTCATAAGGATTAGGAATAGTTACAGGGTTCTTTACCTGCAATCGGCTGTTAGGGAGAGTTGATGTATTAGGTAAAACATTTATTGTATTTCCTGCATCCATGTGTTGATGAGTGTTGTTAATACGGGTAGGTCGGTAATGGATATGCTGAACGAACTACTCAGTGACCTTAATAGGGATGACTTGGTGCTCGTTGAGAGGCTGCCCTATGTTCGTGAGTACGAGAGGTATAGGGACGTAATCACAAACATACTCAGGGAGTTCCACATAGCCCTAGTGCTCGTTAGGGTTACGTTCACCGATGGTTCAAGGAAGGGTTACGTATTTCTAATTAGGGGTGAAGGTGGGGAACTGGGTAAAATACCGACTACTGGTGTTGTTGAGGGTTATGTCGTTACTATTAAGGGTAGCGATAGAAGGAAGTTCGTATATAACCCGGCTAGGTTTGATAGGGCTGAGGATGTGGGGGCTAGGATAATTGAGTTCGCGAATATGTATAGGAAGGCTGAGGAGAGGATATCACAGTTGCAGTTAATGCGTGAGGCTGAGAAGGACTATGCATTATTTTACGAGGAGGCTGGCGATTAGTAAGTGAATGAAATCTAAGTTTCAAAATAGGTTGTAAGGTTAAGGTGTATCCTCATATTAATAACCTAGTGAAATCTAATATCCGATGGATTGGGAAACCTACCTCGCAGTCTGTTTTATTGATTTTATTTTATTTTTGATCTCCTTAATCATTAAGTACGCCTCCTCGGGACTTGGAATTCTCGACTTAGCCTTATAGTACTTGTACACCTCCTCTTCAAAGTTCAATTCGGTCATTATACCCTTACTGTTTAGTAATCTCATGGCATCCCAAGGGTCTTTAACATTGGCATTAATCAGCATGCTTGCCATGGGTAAATCATCAAGTACCATCTTAAGATCTAGGTAATACGTGAGTGACGAGACTATATCTAGCCTGACGCTTCTCGTGCTTCCGCGAATATTGGCACTTCCATAGAATCCGCGGGCAGCCCTATAAACAAGCGCGCTGGCTTCCGTAACGGCTTTGCTGAGTAGGTCCTCGAGCAGTGCAATGTCGCTGCGTGTTGGTCCATACGCGCCTAGGAATGCGCCTTTACTTGCCAATTGGCTTATCCTCATCAATACGTAATCCCTATCCAACTCCCCATCAACGCCAGGACCCGCTATGCCGAGTATTACGGGTATGTTCGTTAATTCCTGGACCTTTGCGAGAATGGCTATTGCGTAACTATCAGCCAATGGGCTGTATAATCCCTCCTCATTGCCAATGGCTATCGAGTCACCACCAACATCTATGCCTATCACCGCATCAATGCCGTACTTACTCACGTAATCACTAAGCTCGCTCGCTATATCTATGATGGAACCTGAAATGCTAATTCCAATTCCATCATCCTTTACTACACTGAGTACATTAGCTATCTGAGGTGTAATACGCCTGCCACCCCTAATTGCGTAGGTGTCCCCATTAACAACTGCCACGTAATTACCCAGGTATTCAGCACTCCTTAATTCATCAATCTTAATGGGGCCAGGTATTATATCGACAACATACCTTTCCCAGAGCACCGCGCCTAATATGGCATCAATGCCCTCATTCACAGCTAAGTTGTATGTTATTGTTGAGCCTACAACGTCGCCACCGCCTCCAATACCGATAACGAGAATATTCCTGACTTCGGAGCCCACGATTTCATTAATCACGATAAAACTAAACCTAACCTCCTTTAATAAATTAACCCGTTAATTCCAGGTACGCCATCACTGCGCAGCATGATTATTTACTAGCCCATTTATTGAGAAGTATAGCGTCTCGTTAACGTACTTGTTGATGATGACAATAACGTAGAAATCGCCTGAGTACACCGTTGTTTTGTTGCAATAATTTTCGTTATTTGGTGTGGCATATATCGTGTAGTGAATCTGCCCGACATAGGTTGTTTGATTACTTGTCCTTCTAACCATACTGAATACTCCTTCATAATAAATGGTGATTTTCACGTACTTATCGCCGAGCAATTCAACCCTATTGGACACGTCTCTGTTCACTATTTGTATAGCTTCTGTGATATTGTTGGCATATACCGTTAAATTAGCCCTGAGATTATTCATGAGATCCTTAATGGCTTGGGAATAAAGACATAGGTTAATTGGGTATGAGGCACTCACCATACCTTCTATCTCATCATCCTGTGTCATTGCAATAATTGTTGCACGGTATATTGTCTCGTTACCACTACCATAAACTCCGTAGCTCATGATTTCGTAATGCACAATACTACCCGTTCTATTACTTATAATGCCCAATACGTTGGCTATGATATCCGTGGTATTTATACCGAGCGTTTCGCATGTATAATTAATGGGGTTGGATATTAATGTACATGCCTCGTTCTGTATTATCGATGGTAAAGTCTCATTCAATTGTTTAAAAACATTGATACTGACTAGGTATCTATTTTCGTAAAGCAATGCCTCATTTGTTTCGTAATTCACATAGTTAATTAGGTATGTTGTTATTGTCACCATGATTATCAATGTTATGACTATTGGTAGGAGCGATTTGTAAATCACGATTTCTCACCTAACGTATGCTATATACACAGTTACGTTGATGTCGTAACCACTGCCCGTGATTCTAGGGCATATTATTAAGTAATTCCCCGATAATGGCTTGTCTTCTGTGATCGTTACGTGATTGAGGTAATTAATACCTGAAATACCACCGTCTAAGCACTTAGTGAACAGGAATGCGCTGATTGATGCCCTATAGTTAATTATTGATAGTTTCACGAGTAAGCTGGTTAAATATATAATTAGTATTAATGCCACAATTGTGAGGATTATTACCACAATCAAATCAGGAAATACCAATGAATCTACCAGTACCATTTACGATCACCACCGAGTAATGGGTTAATGAGTCAAGGGCTAGTATGGTATTTAAGAGAAATCCTGCTATTGTAATTATTAATATTAACGTCGCAATAATCAAGACCGTAGTTAGCAAGTACCTAATCATTACCCAATCGCCTCATTAATACTATGAACCACGTTATTGAGTTCCTTAATTAACGTAAATTCATTTTTTACAACACCCATGAAGGCCGTGGTTATGACTACGGAAAGCAGTACGGATACTATGGTTAGTATTAATTCACCATACTCCTGAAATAACAGGTTCATTAGCTCCTCAAGGAACTTCACATTAGAATAGCCTCACCAGGAATTAAAAGTCACTCTACGACTTAAATAGTGATGTTGTACTCATGATGTGATTTATTAGTCTCTGAAGCTCACCTGCCAGGTACCTTCTGCACTCAACCTCAAGTACCTCACCCTTCACATGCCTCTCCTCACTCAATGCCTCCTCTATTGTATTCCTGGTAACTATTTCGTAAACCCTAGCCTCAACCTTACCATTCGTAGCCCTAACCACACGGCCAACCCTCTGTATCATTTGTCTCTGCGAACCTGTGCCGGACATTATTATGGCAACATCGGCATCTGGGACATCAATGCCCTCATCAAGCACCGTTGTGGTTACTATGACCTTGTACACACCCCTAGCAAATGCCCTGAATATTGAGTCCCTATCTCCAGTCTTCGACGTTATTAGGGCAACGATGGATCCAAGTTCATCCCTAAGCACTTTGTATAACTCCTCAGCTTGCTTTATGAACTGTGTAAACACAATCACCTTACTACCAATGTTAACCTCAGACTTCACTATAGGCACCACAACACTCAACTTAGTACTAGCTGTGCTTGCTATGTTCCTGAGCACTATGGCATTATCCCCAGCCCTCTCATAGTTCCTCCTCTCCTCAAGCGTTAAATCAACGTAGATCCTGAAGTGCCTAATTGGCACCACAAGCCTCGCCTCAACCATATCCCTATAATCGACTTGGTAAACAATGTCGCCCGAGCTCAGGAATATTAAGTGCTCATTGTTATCATTCCTCTTGGGAGTGGCTGAGAGCGCTAATCTATAGGGTGCCCTGAGCTTGAAGGCAATCTCCTTAAACGTGTCTGCTGGTACGTGATGAGCCTCATCGAATATTGCCAGGTCAAATTTATCGCTTATACTGGCTATTCTATTGACGGCAGAGTTGTAGATCGCCACCGTAACCTCCCTAACATCATCAAACCCACCACCCAACCTACCGGCATTAATGCTTAGGTATTTCATTAACCTCTCGTGCCACTGGTTCATGAGTTCCTCGGTAATTACGAGGATTATCGTTGGCACCTTAACAAGCGCTAAAGCCTTCAGCGCTATGAATGTCTTACCACCACCGGTTGGCACAACCACAGTGCCCCTCTTACCAGCCTCAAGCCATTTACCAACGGCTCTTTCCTGGAATGGTAATAACCTTATCTCGTCCTTGGGTACTTGGATGGCCCTTGGAGCCCACGGCAATTCGACTACCCTGTAACCACCCTTCACCAATAACTCCTTAATCGTATCTCTAATGAAGACCGGAAACCTCACCACAACCCTATCCTCACCCTTCACCACATCATCCTTACGTATCAGTCTCAAATCATGCTTGTTCAGGTTACCCTCCTTATCAATCACATAGTAAGGAACCGTCAGGTTTCTCAACCCCTCATAAAACTCCTTAGATAGGAAGTGAAGCTCAACAGTATCCAAGCCGAGCCTAGCGGTCCACCACTCAACCCTCCTGGTAAATACCGCCCTTAACTTATCATTGGAAAGGGCAAAATCCCTAGCTCTCCTAATGGCCAGTTCCAAGTCGCCGACCACGGGCTTGTTAATGAATTGGTTCCGTATAATCTCCACAGCCTTATCGATGTACTCCTCGAATGACGAGGCACTACCTATGTACTTCCTATCGCCCTTTACGAACTCCCTTATTAAGCATGATAGTGATATTACATATAGACCTCCCTCCTCACTCAGGATACAGTCGCCTGGTATTAACTCAAGGCCTTCGAGGCTTTCAACACCGATGGCACCACCTGCGGAGTTAATCATGATAGACCTCGTTATTCTATTAACCTCATCACCCGTAAGATCCAGCAATTCCTTCAGCTCCCTAATCAATGATAGCGAGTAGACCTTGCCAGACCAGTACTCACCATTCCACCTAAAGCCAAGCTCCTTCAACCTATCCTTAACCCTGGATACCCTATCCCAATCCCAACTCCTCCTAACCTCAACCTCATTGTTAATAACAACCCTAAACAGCACTGCCCTCCTATGAATCGATGAGATACTTAAGCCTTATAGGTTGATCATCTAAACAACCCAAATTTATAAATCCCAAGCAAACCTATGGCTTGTGGTCGCGATAAACCTGATAGACTACCCAAGATGGCCGTCGCTAGCCCGTGAATCAATACTGAATGTGCCAGCGGATATTCGAAACGTCAGGGTAAACATTGATGGTAGGGTAATTGATTACAGCGGTGAGGTGGACTCCGTGGTAATCACGGGAATGGGTGGTAGTGGTGTTGTTGGTGATATTGCGAGTGACCTGTGCTGGTTCTGGGATTGTAAGGTCCCCATCATTGTTAGCAAGAACATGAGGCTCCCAAGGAGGTTATCGAAACCCCTCGTAATAGCGATTAGCTACTCGGGAAATACGGCTGAAACGATAATGAGCGCCAATGAGGCTCTATCCAGGGGTTACCCAATCATCGGTGTAACTACCGGCGGCAAGCTGAGTACAGTACTCAGCAATAAAGGCGTACCAGTTGTGCTAGTTCCAAAGGCGTCCGCACCGAGGTATGGACTCCCATCCCTACTATACCCAACCCTAATCATTCTGGAGAGGTTTGGTATTGCATCGGTGGCTAATGAGCTGGAAAGTGGTATTTCCGGCATGGAGAGGGCGTTGAAGGCTATTGATGAAGCTGAGAGGTTGGCTGGGGAATTACTAAACGCTATACCCATTATTTGGGTTAGCGAGAGCAGACGCGGTGTTGGTATTAGGTTTAAGAATGACCTTAACGAGAACGCCAAGTACTTCGCCATAGTATCCATAATACCCGAGGGAGCCCATAATGACATTGCCGCAGTAACAACAAAGCAGGTAGGGCTTAGGCACATAGCAATCATGGGCCCCAATGATTATGAGGGTAGGTACCTGGAGACGCTGTTGGACGTGGTTTCATCATTTGTCGCGAAACCGTTAGTCGTAAAGCTTGAGGGATCAACGCCGCTTGAGAGTGAGATGTATGGTGTGACATTCCTGGGCATAACCACGTTGGTGCTTGCCCATCTACTAAATGTGGAGCCCATCTCCACATTACCGATTGATAGGCTTAAGGAGGAACTTGATAAGAGGAAGCTTTTCCCAGTTTAGGTGCTCGAGATTTGAACGTAGGTAAAACCACACAAAGGCTATGGATATCACTATGACGGGTATTAGCAATAGAATCATTGATAGACGAAGCCCCATGAAGTCAGCAAGATAACCAAACATTGCCGGCACCACTATGGCTATCACTCCCTGAAACGCGGATGAGAGTAAAATGGGAACTGAGGTGGTTAGTCACTGAGGCCTACCCAAACCCCGTGGGTGTGGGTTTGTGGGGCCGCTCGGACGAGGGCTTCTAGGGCGTGGTTGCGTTTTACGTCCGGTGCACCGCGTTCATACTCTGTCTGCTCATAGAGTCTCTCGATCTCCTCAAGGCTTATTCTCCCGTCGTAAAGCGCCAAAATCAGCTCGGCCCTTAGGCGGCGGAGTGGATGGTGCATGTACTTGGCAACACGCCTAAGCAGCTTAACAGCATTCTCGCCGTGGAATTCTAGGGCATCTTCACTTTCATAATGATAAATATCGCCAATGATGCCGAACCTCTTGGCAATGACTTCTTTTAACACATCGAGAATTGCCCTCTTCGGGCAGTTTTTACAAACCATAATCCCTACATAGACGGATTCCACATACCGCACACTCCCATCCCCATCGATTGCGCCACCCACAAACTCCGCAAGCTCCTCATCGGTGAAGCCCTTGATTATCCTCTCGAGCTCGTCAGCACTAAGCTTAATCGGCCAAGACCACTTATCAGTGCTTAGGTTTACGTAGTAGTCCAAAGAAATTAATTTATCTGCGTATTTTATGGCGGGCAGATTCGTTCTTTTCCATCCAATTACTAAGCTTACCTTGACCGTGTCTAGTAATTTTACGAAAAACACAGCATCAATAGTATTCGTAGTACTTAATGCCAACCTGATCGATCCACCGCGTATCATAATCGTCAAATCAGTTTCAGCCATTCCAAACCAATAGGGTCTCCTTAAGTCGCCCAGTAGTTCTAAATCGCTTAGCCAAGCACACGGCTCTATTCCGTATCTCCTAAACGCATTGACGTCAACGCCGACGAATCGCCACAACTCCTCGCACATCCTAATCTCATCCCAACCTATCCTCCTTAGTATGTCCTCGACGTTCTTGATAACTTCGTACCTCGTTGTCCTGTTCTCCCAGCTAATTCTACACCTAATAAGAAGATATTCATTTAAATATCGCGGTGATGTACGTACTGCATTCCTAACCCATTTTTTCGTTATGCCAAGTTCTTTAAGTATCTTTAGTAACTCGCACCTACGCTCATTATCGCTCACCAACCACAACTCATGAACTACGTCCTTAACCTTATCCGCAATTTCCCTACCAACTGCATTGCCGTTGTGGCAGTCTGCCTTTACCAACTCCTCAATGAGTTTCGTGACGCAATCCTTATCGTTGTTTCCTAGGCATCTCCTTGCTTCCTTGGTTGTTTCTTGGCATTGCTCTATCCTCCCTGCCTGGGTGGGTCGAGGCAGGGAGGTTTCGTCTCTTGTTTCTAGGTTGTTTTCCTGGCTCATTGGGCCTTTGCCGTTTATCGGCGGCCCGTTGATTTTAAACCCACCCATAGCCGAGGTAACAATGCACCTAGGTTGGTGCATAATCAAAGCACCTATGTTTGCTAAGTTCATTCATGAGTATTTTTACTACTTCACTGCATAATTCTGCTTCCATGCACTTACTGTAAACGAAGCTCCACAACTGGCAATCGACTCCTTGATATGTCATTAACCAAGCTAGCGGCCAATCCACACCCACACCCAACAATTATTTTAACAACTAGATTTATAAGGCACTACGAAGACCCAACCACTCTTCACTCAAGGCAAATAACGCTTAGGAACATTGCTTACCTGCATGCTGTGCACAACCACGTGGTCGTAAACGTGGTCAGCAAGCGATACCCAGTGCTCCACAGCAACGCAACACCAATAATGCACGCCATACTCATGAAGAGCAACTACAACCACAACAAACACCTAATAACACAGCACGTACCAAGGAAAATAATAAAGAAATTACCGAGGGTAGTGCTGACGTGAGGACCGACTGCCCATTCCCTCATCCCGGCAACTATGTCATTATACCCGCTCGTCTATGATGACGTTGATGGCGCGTACATTGATAGAGAGTGTCCTGCGTGGAGTACGGTTGCTAAGGATGAAATTAGGAGGTTAGGTAACTATTTACCAATTTTTTGTAAGGAGGTCCCTACAGACGAGGGATTGGGTTAGGCTTAAGTTTGGTAGTCAGAAGTAGGAATTAGCCACATTCCTTTCCTCAATACTCGTACCCCTACTAACCATTAGTGTCGATAATGGGTAGGTTGATCCATGCGGTACACCCAGCAATGTCATTGCTACTAGGAATGCCGTGTATGTCGGTGATAAATAAAGCATTGATATACCAACTATGGTTATCGTTATAGATATCAACATGGGCAGAAATAACCCCCTCGGTACCCTAACCGTTAGGTAAAGCCTGGTAAGGAATGAGGTAAGGAAGAAGGGTACGAAAGAGAAGTAAGCCAAGTACTTAGATACATGGTATATTGATTGTGCGTATATCGCTATAAAGGCTGTAAACACCGCAAAAGGCACGCTATAGGTTGTTGTCGCCAACATCGCAGAGACCAACCCCCTATTTCGAAGTACATTACTGCGAATTGCCGAGAATCCTCGATTTCGCGGTGGATCCGGTGGAAATTTTAGCTTAAATGAGAGTGCCAGGGCTAGCACGGCTAGTGGTATGAAGGGTAGGTACACGGATCTATAATTGAGATGCGTCAATAGGTATGTCTCAAGTAATGGGCCGACAACCAAGCTTGTACTAAGGGCTAGAGTATATAGGACGAGTAGTCTTTCAGCTGTTGCTTGGTCGCCGAAGATGCTTGCGGAGGTCAATAGATTGGGTACGATCAAGCCATACGTGAAGCCGGTGATTATGCTGATAACCCATATGTCCACTGAGTTGGAGAGGTAGTATAAAAGGAGCAACATTGGTATGGTTGCGTTAGACACTATAAAGAATGCCCTCCTTAGACGACTTGGTAGTCTCGCGTTGATTAGTATTATTGAGAGTAAATTAACCGCCGCCATAATCGACGTCAAGACCCCAACTAACGCGTTTGAGAATGAGAACCCATACTTAGCCAAGAGGGGTGTTGTCGTCCCAACCATGTTGTTCACAGCCCTTACAGCGAAGGTTACTAGGAATAGGGAGATAGCGTAGATGAGGACTTCGCGGTTGTTGTTCACGAAGAATCGGGAATTAGAGCTGCGCTTAAAAACCATTCTAGGACTCTGAGGACCTGAGCTCTCTGAGTATAAGCTCGCCCTGCCTACTTAATCTATAGTACACGTGATGCTTACGAACCTCGTTACTCAACTTATAACGAGCCTCACTCCTCTTCAAAACCTTGCCCTGAACCCTCTCTATCAATCCCAACTTCTCGAGCTTGTCAAGGATTTCCAGGACGTTTTGTAATGGCAACCCTGTGTTCCTGGATATGGACTTGCCATAATCAATGCCAGCCCTCTTTAGATGCCTCATAACTGTGAGAAGCTCACGCCTTTCTATGAGTATTCTTGCCAATTCATTATCCATGGCAGTTCTTATCTTTTACAGCGAATATTTAAGGTCTATTAATTCAAACTCTTGACATTAATAGACGGGGATTAACCAATGCCTGTACTTATCCACCTTACCGTGAACTATATCCATGTAATAATTCCTTATCTTGAGCGTTATTGGTCCCGGTTTGCCATCGCCAATCACCCTACCATCTATGTTCACGACAGGCGTGACCTCGGCTGCCGTACCAACGAAGAACACCTCATCGGCCGTGTAAAGCTCCTCCCTGGTTATCCTCCTCTCAATGACATTAAGCCCCAAGTCCTTCGCCACCTCGATAATTGTGGCCCTGGTTATACCCTCAAGTATTGAATCGTACGTTGGTGGCGTATGGAGTGCGCCGTCCTTAACAATGAATATGTTCTCCCCACTACCCTCCGCAACGTAGCCGTCACGATTAAGCATTATTGCCTCATCAAAACCAGAGTTCTTTGCATCCATTAGGGCTAGGACTGAGTTGACGTATATTCCGCCGACCTTGGCGCGCATTGGGAACATGGAATTGTGAATCCTTAACCAGCTAACAACCTTAGCCCTAACCCCCTTAGGCTCCAGGTATCGTCCAAAGGGTATGGTTATTATTGCCGTTGTAACCTCGAGATCCCGGATATCGAGATTCACGGTGCTCGCTGACACGAAGGCTATGGGCCTTATGTAAACGTCTTCACGGGCTTCGTTAGCCCTTAGCAACTCTACGGTTGCGTCGATTAATTCATCAATGCCATAATCAATCTTTATACCCATTATCTTAGCTGAGTTGTGGAATCTAACGTAGTGTTCTCGAGCTCTGAATATGTATAGATTGTTTAGGTCAGGGTTCCAGTAGGCCCTGATTCCCTCGAAGACTGATGTGCCGTAGTGAAGCGCATGTGTTAGTATGGGTATTACGGCCTCTTTTTCGGAGACTAATTTACCATTTATCCATACATACCTCATTAGCCTTATGAAAATAAACTCCTTATTAAGCATTATCGCATATATAGGTTAATGATCTAGGTGCTTGGTATTTCCCTACCATGGGGGCATTTACTAGGTCTTCCTAGGTATTCATAGAGCTTCTCAACAACCTCCTCGGGGAGTGTTTCATCAAACATCTTAGCAAGCTCGCAGGCCTTATCTGGGTCAATGCCCGCCTTCACAAGCAGGGTTTCAATAACCCTATGAGCCCTTATCAGCGAATTCATTTCCCTAATGCCCTCCTCCGTTATGTAGATGCCGTCCCCCCTCTTCTCCGCTAAGCCTTTCCTAATTAGGTGGTTTATCTCCTCATAGGCGCTGGCTGTGGATACGCCGAGGGCCTTCGCCACACCAAAGATTGTAGCCCCTGAGCCCTTATCATTAACACCCTTGATCACTAATAGATAGAGGAACTCCCTATTGGATATCCTCACTCCAAACCCCTACTACACTTAGCAAACACCCTAATTAACCTAACTACTCATTAGGCGATCATGGTTATTGCGTAAATACCTGCTGCCACCATGATGGTTGTTACTACATATAGAATTAAGGCTCTTACCTTACCTATTGCGTAATCGCCAACGATTCTCCTTTGCGATACTATGTGAATAAGTAAGTATGTGGGTATTGCGAGGGCTATGGAGTTGAAGATCATTATATTGAGTATCAATGTCGTAAGTTCCCTCGCAAATAGTACTATTAGGGCTGCGGGTATAATCTCAATCGCATAGAAGGCATAGAAGCCCTTGGCTTCATAAAGCCTTTTACTAAGTCCCGTGGGCCAACCAAAGTATTCACTAAGCCCGTAAGCAAAGCCAAGGCTTATTATGAATATTGCGAGTAGGGCTGCGGCAACCATACCTATGGCTGCAGTAGCGAACCAATAGGATCCAAAGACCTTATTAATTGACAGCAACGCCGATTGAAACCCATCAACGAGCCCCTCCCTAACCCTTAACCAATAACCAACAAGTAGTCCAGCAACCATTAGGGTTTCGCTTATCACGGCCCCCACCACAGTCTCAAACCTCTCGTGAGTATAATGCTCTCTCCTCAATCCCTTATCTACAATGGCGGATTGTTGGTAATAGAGCATCCAGGGCATTATTACGGCACCAATGTTTGCGGTGAGTAATGATATGTACCAAGTGTTGGTGTAGGAGTTGGGCGTTGTCATTAGGGTTATTGCTGAGTATAGGCCGTGGGAGTTTATGGGTATTATTACGAATGCCGCTAAATAAACAAGTATGAAGGCGGATATTACTAATAGGGTATTTTCGATTCTCTTATATGAACCACCCATGAGGATCACCATTGTATGGAATGCCAAGACTAGTATTACTGAAATAGTTATTGGTATACCAAAGAGTGTACCTATGGCGGCTATTGCAGCATACTCGCCAACATAGGCAGCTCCGTCTATCAGGAGCATGGCTATTAACGATACCACAGCCACACCCCTACCGTAGACCTCCCTAAGTATTGTACCCATACCCTTACCACTACCTAAAGCCGCACGTATCGTTAATTCCTGTATGAAATAGAGCGGTATTGTTAACAGTAATAACCACGGTACCATGGCAAGGCCCGTGTAATAACCACTCTGCATAGCCGTTAAAATACTGGGCGCATCTACATCAGCCAGCATCACCAACCAACCAGGTCCAAGCAATATACTAAGTGAGTCACTAATGCCCTTCATACTCCTTGATACTCTCTCCTGAAAATTCACGCCGGAGTCACAATACGCCTTATTAATTAATATTTTTCCTGTGACAACTAGGGAGGGAATATATGGGCTAGGTTCTATACACCACACCCATCCTCCTCTCAACATCCCTAAGTAATATATAGAATAGAACTACTGCTGTGGCGTAGAGCATTGAGGTCAAGTAAAGTGGCAGGTCTAGGTAACCAATATCCATTAAGTAACCACCCAGTCCTGGTCCCACTGCACGGGGTATTGAGGATAGCATATTCCAAATGCCAAAGACACGACCCCTCTCCTCCCTAGGTGCCAATTCATTAATTAATGACGTTAATAATGGGTTTGCCATATTCATCAACGTATTCCTAATTATAAACAACGTAAGCAATATGGGTAAGTTGTATATTGATGGCATTACGGCCAACACCACTGTGGCTAAACCCTCAAGACTGACTACAGAAATTACCCTACTGCGAAAGGCTCTTGATATTATTGGTGCCATCAGCGTACCAAGTGCCAGCGTTGCGTTGGATATTGCATACACGAGACTTAGGCTTGCAAGATCAACGTGGAACTTCAGGTAAAACCAGAGGCTGAATAATGGAATTATTATGCCAGCACCAAGACCTATTATTGCCTCAGGAATAAGCCTCTTTAACAACCAGGATGAACGTAATCTACCCAAATCCCTTAAGCTCAATCTCTCAATCTTAACATTCAGTATGGACTTATCTAGATACTTAACAGCCCTAAGTACCATGGGTATCGTTAGGTATAGAGACGCCGCCTCTGCCAGGAATACCAGGTCATAGCCAAAACGCCCGAGGTAACCAGGTAGCACTGCCAATAATGAACCAACAACACTAAACGCTACATTGAAGGTTGATGAGAGACTAAATAACTCATCAGATATATCCTCCTGCTTCGCATACTCACCAACTATTGCTGTCAATACAACATATCGATTAAACAATGCAATGAGTAGGTAGGCTATAGAAACTATGATAGGCACACCTGTAATCATTAGGAGTATCAATGACCCACTAATTAATGATAATAATATGAAAAGTTTAACCCTATCCATGAAATCAGCCAGGTAGCCCACGATTAATGAACCAAGCGCGTTCATAAATGAAAATGTCCCAAGAACGAGGCCTATGAATGCTGGGGACATACCAATACTGAGCATGTATATCGAGAGCATCACCGAGTTAGCACCCCAAATAATACCACTCAACGAATTAGCCATAGCCAATAAAAGCCCCACACCACCAACCCTTCTAAAATACATTACCCATTAACGACAACCCCCAGCCCTTAATAAGCAGTATTTCCCAATCTGGAATAGAAAATTTAATGAAACACCGATATAATGGAACTAATAATCAAAAATATATATTATTGAGAGAAATGTTTAAAACAGAGAGGAGGAAATAGTAGACAAACGGTGGAAAAATACTCATAATAGCAATAGCAACACTGATACTAGCACTAACGGCACCAATAAACGCCCAGCAACTCCCACCTGGACCATCAAGCACCCCACAGTACTTTACGTGCACTGAGATAATTCCCACCATTTCAGGCTCCAACCTTACCCACGTCATTGTTTGGTTAAGGCTAAATAACGTGACCACGAGTAATGGTTTGCTTTTCCTTCTCAATCAAATGTATTATAACCCATTTAGCCCATACTTCCACAAGTTCATCACACCACAGCAGTTCGCCTCCTGGTACTCACCGCCTAATTATGTCTTCACGTACATCGAAAACTTGGCGACACAGTACGGCTTAATCGTTAATTACACATTCCCAATGCTCATAGAGGCAACCGGAAATGCAAGCTCTGTCGATAACCTCCTAACAGCACTACAATCAGCCCCCGCAAACATAACCCAATGGATACTATCAGGGGAATGCATACCAATAGGCTACTTCTACGTAAATAGTAAGGCTCCTGTATTTAAGCCGCAATATGAAATGCTTTATCTAAATACGACGAATGTAAACGCTGTATTAAGTACGAACGTAACAGTAATCAACGGAGTACCTCTACAGGTTAGGTACCACAGGGCTGAAATATGGTTACCGAAGGGTCTCGAATTTATATATGATGAATTACCACTATTCAATGGTTACACATACACAGGGTACACAGGGAAGGGCGTAACAATAGCTATTGTCGATGCCTTCGGAGACTTCAACTTCACCCTAGCCAGCCAGTACGTGTATCAGAGTGTTGCCTGTAATGACTTGGCAACATTCGATGCAATATTTAGCCTACCGCCACCAAGCTCATGCAATGTCATTTACCCAACGGGGATGCCAACACTGACGCCGTATAACCTTGGCACCGCTGAGGGTTGGGCCGTGGAGAGCGCCCTCGATATTGAGTATGCCCATACCATGGCTCCTGGTGCCAACATACTCCTCGTAATATCCCCAACCTCCGGTGATGACCTATTCGTGGATGTTGAATACGTTGTGGCTAATCACCTAGCCAACTTCATAAGCCTAAGCTGGGCATCGCCTGAGGATGCCTATTACATACCACCACCAGGCTACAACCTACTCTACGCATACGATGAAATATTCATGCAGGCAGCGGCTGAGGGCATTGGAGTATTCGCGGCATCCGGCGATTGGGGAGCCTTTGATTTGTTCGTAAGCCCAATTGAACCAAGTGTTTGGTACCCAGCCAGTGATCCATGGGTCACAGGCGTAGGTGGTACAACACTTAAGGGCGTTATTAGTAGTGTAATGACCAGCCGAGTGGAGTACGCGTGGGATTGGAATTCACACTACATGTGGGGCACTGGCGGTGGTTACTCCTTCACATTCCCAGAAACCCCAGGGCAAGCCTTGGTGCATATAGTGTACGAGAGGACCTACGTCTACGAGCCAGACCTCGGCATTAACTTCTACACCGTGGGCCATAGGGGAGTCCCGGACATAGCGGCTGACGCAGACCCATTCACCGGAGTACTAATTGTAATTAATGGTATGCTAATAGGCATAATAGGTGGTACGAGTTTAGCTACGCCGTTGTCAGCTGGCATGACGGCAACGATCCAGAGCTACCTCGGTAAATCGTATGTAATAGGTGATTTGGCACCGAACCTATACCTACTGTATTACTATTATCCATCTTATTTCTATGTTACACAATCCACACTGCCAGTGCAGAGTTACTTTACTGGCATACTGAATTTCATGTTTGAGAGCTATGGAGGTCAGAATGGAGTTTATTATGTAATACCTGGTCAGTGGAATCCAGTCAATGGTTTAGGGCAGATAAACGTTTACGGACTAGCGCAAGCCCTCAATAGTCTAGCCAACAAGTGATTTACTCAATATATTAAAACGATTTAAAACACCCTTTCTTCTCTTTTCTCCAAAGGGTTTATTACTTAGTTGGTGGTTAGCTTCTGATGAGGGTTTGGGTTTTACTCCTAGTCCTGGCCTTAACCACGGCACCGCTGGTCTTTGTTGTTAGGTTTCATGCTCAATCAGCTGTTACTAACAATACTATGGGTGCATCAAGCCGTGTTATTAGTAATGCATCGCGGAGCGTTTATAGTGGCAATGCTACCAACGGTGTCTATGTTATTAATGGTAGTACCCCACCGAGGGTTCCCGCCAGTAACATTGTGCCCCTACCACCACCCTTCGGCAATGTTACCTATGGCTGTGCCGACTGGTATATAGTACAATACTTGAAGGAGCACGGTATGTGGCCACCAAAGGCACCAATCATGTTACCAATGATTTGTTGGGGCCCGCCGTTACCGCCATCGGTGGTTCAGGGGATGATGAATGCCGCGCATGAGTGTTCAGGTATGGGTTATAAGCCGCTGTACTACGGTAATGGCTATGTCGTGTGTATAAACCCTAAGACGTTCCAAACTGTAAGTCTGCCGGTTCGGTGAATTGGTTTTTAATTGTTAGTACGGGTGGTGTTGGGTGTTGATGTTTATTGCTAGGTTGTACTTGACGTTGTCTTGGTTTGTGTTTGTGGGGCTTATGTCGAAGAGAGCTGATGTGTTGTGGGTTTGGTTGGTTTTCCTGGTTGGGTGTTATACAAGCTATAAAATCCCAACACATGTTTGGCATCACCAAGTGGTTAACAACTACGCCTGGTCATGTGAGCTGTTGACCTAAATATACGGCACCTTCCTATATAAATAAGGTTGTGGGTCTCGGTATTATGGTGATGGTTATGTGGTGTGTATGGGTTTGGTTAGTCATGTTGTGGTTTTTATTAGGTATTGATCGAGGGGTTGTTGTATTGTTGTGGCTTTATGATGTTTGTTGTTTGGTTTGAGAACCACTGTGGCCAGTTCACCGTGTTGTTGACTATGTGCCATGCGAACCATGCTGGGAATTTGCTGTTGTTTGCCCATATTACTAGTATTACGTAGTAGTTGTTGGTTGGTGGTTGTGGTACATTTATCGTTACTGGCTTAGCCAGTGAGCCATTGCTTTCCACGCTTATTGGTACTATTTGGTAGTTGCTTTGTGGTTTGTATGGGTAGTACGTGATTTTGTCATTTACGTTAAATATTACTAGGTATTCATAGAATTGGGCGTCCTGTGTAAGTAAGTACACCACAGCCTCTGTTGGGTAGTCGGGATGCGGCCCGAGGTTTGTGAATTGGTCTCCCTGGGGTATTGTTATTGCTATGTTGCCTTGGTTTAGGGTGACTGTGGGTATAGAGCCGCTGAAGTAGAGGTTTGAGCCTCCTGGTGGTGTTGGTGGGCAGTTGAGTGGATATACGTAGGCGCATCCGGCGTGTCCATAGCCATAATCTCCCAGTACTACGGAGTTCGTGTTGTTCAGGGGGCCGACTAGGAAGGGGACTCCTATGGCGCCCATTGGAATTACTTGCTTCATATTAGTTATCGGCACTCCTCCTGGTCCCATGGAGAGTAGGTAGTAATTACCTCCTAATTCTATGATGACACCCACGTAACCCTGCGTAGCTCCATAGGCGGGGAAATTAATGCCGTTTACGCCAACGGCAACCCAGTGATAGAGGTATGCAGCGGCTTGCTCAGTAAGGTCTTGCCCCGGTGCATTGTTTATGTTCATTTCCACTGGGTCCAGTAGGACTGGGCCTACGCTCGTTAGTAATAGTTCTGGCTCCGTGGTGTTTGCCACGTAGTACTGCGTTGTCTTGTTTATCCAGGTGAAGCCCCTTGGCGTCACTGCGCCTATTATTGTCACGGGCCCCCTGGTGCTGATCAACTCATTGCCCTGGGTTACTAAGCCGCTGTACATTGCGGACTCAACACCAACCTCCCTAACGTGGTTCGCCGTTATGCTGCCCAGTGTAGTCACCATAGACAGCGCAGTTGCACCAATAAGTATGCCAATAATTAATGCCATTAGCACAAGTACTCCGGCCACTATAGTCGATAGTGAACCCCTACTACCCATCAGTAATTGTTTGCTCAGGATGATTAATAAGGCACTTAAGGAGTTAACAACAGTGGTTACTAACATGGGCGAGGTCGGTCA
>Ga0081474_109039_pt1 | contig 18759 bp, 17 predicted proteins | sample OneHunmetagenome_2_FD_70978 | JGI IMG/M metagenome (GOLD analysis project Ga0081474, IMG submission 70978) | Ferrous microbial mat communities from One Hundred Spring Plain, Yellowstone National Park, USA v2 (version 2) | ecosystem: Environmental > Aquatic > Non-marine Saline and Alkaline >... | reverse complement strand
CAGGTCCCTGGAGGACAAGGGACTCAGGTAACCCTCTTCACAACTCAAGGCACGTTTTACCAGGTGGTTTTATGAGGAAATCCAAAGGTTTAGGCACGGTAATAGGTACGGTAATTTTTCTTTTGATAGCTCTGGCCGTCATAGGCACACTGTTGTTGATCAGTTTTAGGGAACAGGCGTTCAGTCTCCAGCTGTCGCAGGCTCAAACTCTAATGTCTGAGAAGAACGCTGAGAGCTTGAGCGTGAAAGTAAAACTAAATTTGAACCTCACATGCATTACGAATCAGGGGACGGTGTCGTCCTATGTAGAGTACGTCGTGATAGTTCCGGTTAATAACAATAATCAGATAAGCGGTCCTCCCATCCAAGTAATTGGGGCGAATTCAATCATCCCAAATCCTATACCGCCTGGTGGAACAGTGACTCTAAATCTAGCTAACATCCCCAACAACAACATAGGAGTTCTAGTCGTCACAGCCTACGGTAACGTGTTTCAAGGAGGAAAACTCGAAGGAGGACAACTCGGAGGTGGATGAGATGATCGAGCCTAAGGATATCAAGGTAACACGCCCCAAGTACAGCGGGGATGTACTTATGTCATACGTGCTGAAGGGAATATATGAACAGTATGACGTAGCTTTCCCCAAGGCTACCCTAGTTAGAAACGAAGACGGAGTTTTCTATAACATAGAGGAGCCCGATCTAACCAAGAGTCAAAGGGAACTCCTCATGAAGGCCTATAAGACGCTATACTATACCCTTAAGCCCAAGGACTTGGATAAGCTGGTGACCACCTTCCTGGACTACGTCAACAGGGACAGGGTCATAGGCTATTACGTGGTCAGGGACATCCTGCGTTACGATGTCCTAACTCCGCTCCTAGACGACAGGGAGGTCGAGGACATATCCTTCTCATCAGTTACAGGTGCCGATCCAGTCTTCGTGTTTCACAGGGAGTTTGGACTGTGGATCCCGACCAACTTGATCCTCAACGTGGATGAAGGCAATGCCCTAGTGCAGAAGATAGCCTTCAAATCGGGGAAATCCATAACTCTAGCTAAACCTATCCTGGACGCCATGACGCCTGAGGGTTATCGTGTCGCACTCACCTACGGCAGGGAGGTCTCCCCCACCGGATCCACGATATCCGTGAGGAAGCCCCACGAGGAGGTCTGGACTCTCCCCAGGATGGTGGTGGAGAAAAAGGTCATGACCGCTTTGATGGCTGCCGCACTCTGGTTCGTCATACAGAACAGGGGGGTCATCCTGGTCGTCGGTAGGTCGGGGACGGGTAAGACAACCCTAATAAACGCCATGTTGACCCTGGTCCCACCTTCCTGGAAGATAGTGACGGTGGAGGAGATCCCGGAGCTTAGAGTGATATTCCCCAACTGGGTTAGACTCGTCTCGAGGAAGCCGACCCTAATGACAGAGTACAACGAGAGTGCTGAGATCCCTCCGGACAGGCTAATTTCGCATACCTTCAGGATAAGGCCAGATCTGGTCTCAGTGGGCGAGGTGAGATCCAAGGAGGAGATGAAGGAGTTCATACACTCCGTGGCAGCAGGTCACGGTGGTATCACGTCCCTTCACGCAGAGGACTTCTCCTCGCTTAAGGCAAGGTTCAACTACGCCGGAATAGACGACTCGTTCTTCTCGGTAGTGTCCATGGTAGTTTTCGTGAACTCCTATACCGTGAACGGGAGGCTGGTCAGGAGGGTTCAGGAGATAGGAGAGGTTGTGCTCAAGGAAGGACAGGCACACTACGTACCTCTGGCGACTTATTCTCCAGTTACGGATTCCTTCTTTGTGGACGTCCTGCACAGCTCCAGACTCAAGACCATGGCGGCGACGAAGGGAATGACTGAGGGAGACCTGAAGAAGGACTTGGAGGGGAAGGTCAGGTTCATCCTGAATTCCTCCATGCTCAACCAGGAGGCCTACGTCAAGGCCATCAAGGAATATTACGACTCTCAAGGGGTGATCTAAGTGAGCAAGACTCAACAACGAAAGGTGAACCTGAAGGCCAAGCCCAAGCAGAAGAAGGACCTCAACTCCAGGGACCTCAATTATATCTTACTTCTGTCAGTGGCCTCCATCTCCACAGTTCTCCTGGTACTCTCCTTCCTGGTGCAGAGTCAGTACCGCGAACTCCTACTGAGCGTGTTCCTTCCCCTCACGGTTTACTCCTGGCCTCCGGCGATCCACAGACTGAGCAAGAGGACCTGGACTTTTGAGGAATTGATGGAAAGATTAGTGGTCTCGTCCAAGGTTCTGGAGTCACCAGCCTCGTGGTCCAGGGAGACAGCGAACAACACCCTTTACGGATATACGGGGGCGGCCGTGATTGGACTGGCGCTCTACTACCTCATGGGGAGTTACCTCTACTCCCCCTTGGGAGGCTTGTTGGTCCTCTTCACCTATTTCCTTCCTTGGCTGAGGACCTTCGACAATAGGACTTCCCTGCAGAGGAGGGTGGAGATGGAGTTACCCATAATCTCCCTCATGATGTGGGGTCTCTCTGAGATAGGCTACGACGTCATGAGGATGGTGGAGACCCTGAAGGAGGAGTCTGAGGCCCTGAAGGCAATCCCGAGGGAGTTGGCCAAGATCTACAGGGACTTCACTGTCTTCAACCTCCCCCCAGATCAGGCTGTCCTGAAGGAGACGGAAGATCATCCGTCTAAGCTCTTCGAGAGGTTGCTCGGAGGGGCAGTGATAATATCCTCCATTGGAGGCGAGATCTCAGTTCACCTTTCCAGGGTGACCACCGAGGTGTTGCAGTGGCTCAAGGAGTCCTGGGACAGATACGGGAGATCCGTCTCTAACCTCGGAGAACTCTCCCTCCTATTTTTACTCATGATCCCGCTTTTGGCCATTTGGTTCGCCATAGTGCAGGGTAACGCCCAATACGGTACTGACATGATAGTTTACTTCCTCGTTCCGCTGATAGGGGTCTCCCTATACATATACGTGGCTTTCCAGGCACCATTGGACACGGTTCCGGTGAAGGGAAATCCGAAGCTCGGAGGTGTTGGGTTGGCAGTGGGAATCATCGTAGACGTGATTTATTACCTTATCACCAAGTCTCTCCCGATGTGGCTCGCAGTCTTGATCCCCACTGCAGCTTTCTCGCTACTCTACGGCTACAGGGTACAGAGGGCACTCGTGAGGAAATCTGAGGTCGAGTCCAAGATGGCCCTACTGGTTAGGGCAGTTGGAGAACACGTTAGGACTACAGGAGACAACTTGTACACAGCCCTGTCCAAACTGAAGGGTAATAAGAACTTCGGAGGGGAGTTGAACAGGATCATAGAGAGGTACTTATTACTCTCGGCGGTGTCCGACACTCCGGTACCCGAGATGGACTCTTGGGTGGGCAAGTCCATCTTTGAGATCATGGTCAAGACAGACAAGGAGGGAGTCTTGAGGTATGAGATACTCAGAAAGCTATCCGAGTTCGCAGACAGTTATTATGACGCCGTCTCCACGAAGAGGAGGAGTCTCTACATGTTTTTAGGATCTTCGATCGCGGCTCCTGTGATTCTGGTGGCCATGATAGCCTTAACCTTCCTGATCATGAATAGTATCGCGGGACTAGCTAACGTCCCTCCACTTCAGCAGACTCCTGGAGTCCAATTCCCTCCACAATTGCAAGGATTTCTACAGTTCTTCTCGGTATTCCAGAACATAGGTCAGACCATTCAAGGAACTATACCGGCCATGGAGCTGGCCATCGTCGAGATAGGAATAATATACGGCTTGCTCTTGGCTAAGGGTTACGACGGGACTAACCAGAACACCTTCAGGATATTTCAGCAATTGATGGTCTCAGGAGTCTCAGTGTTCCTCTTGCACTTCGTGATAACACACATCTCCTTGAGCGTGTAGGTGACTCTAATGGGGAAGAAGATCAGAGGCAAAGGAACTACAATAAAACTCAATAAGGATTTAGACAGGGAAATGTTAAACGTGTTGAAGAGGATCCTGAGTAACGTGGACGTACTGCTTTTTTAAGTATCTTTAAGGAAATATTACTCATTTTCTTAACTGCGAGGGTTGGGATCTGTGGGAAAGTTCCGTGACCGTTAAGATGTTGCAACGATTCGCAGGCCTGTGTTTACCCGTGGCGTAACTTACCTTCTTTACAGCAGTTATTAGATTTTGCCTTGATTACAGGGCGATATTTAAGGGAAAGTCCCATAACTGCTGTTCTTTAATTACTTCTAATTCCGCCACGGGCACCCCTCTTAAGGGATCATACACGGTCACCCTTAATTGGGGCTAGTCGAGGGAAACACCACTACCCTCCCATCCACCTTCCTTACCAAGTTGAGGGGAGCAATAGAATCCCTCTCTAAAAGAACTTCACCGCTCTCCAAGTACCTAGCGTTCACCTTCAGTGCTTTTACACCCCCACCCTCGTGAGCAGAGCCCGTCATCAGGTAGGGGTTAAAACTGATAACTCTCTCAACTACCTGCTTACCCCTCTTCAACTTCTCCTCACGTTTAGTCGCTACTAATCATGAGCCGTAATCGTTAGGAAGCAAGGTCACACGTTCTATTTCCTAAAATAAGCTGTTTAGATATTTTAGAAGTTTAAGTTAGTTACTTTGAAGCTCTCGCATTCCTTACTACAGACTTGGCTAATTAACTATTGGTCTTGGTGTTCTCACGATTTCAAGAACTCTCCACGATCTCGTCCAACTTCTTCATCAGTTGGTTCTCCACGTGGGAAGTCCATAACATCTCGGGAACGTCAACGAAGAGGAATAACTCAGAGACCAGAAGGATCTCTATTGTAGCTATCGCAAGGTTCTGGACCCACTTTCCCACTCCGACGGTCACCTTCATACCTTCAGGTGCCTTCTCAAAGAGGAAATTCAGTGCCCTATCAGCTACAATGAGATCCCTCAATATCCCGCCCTTTTGTGCCTGCACTAGAACCTTACTGCCCTCGTCCTTGGTTTGTACCTTCCATCCGTCCTGCGTTAGGAACTGGGAGAACTTGCTTCCTATCAGAGACGGATCGACTTGCTTGGGATACACCTTTTCTTTTTTAAATAGACCCATAGTATCCTTACTTTAGGGTAGTAATAAATCCTATTCATACACACGCGAAAAGTGTGTGAGAGGGAGTGATTCACTCCTAGACGGGTCTAACTTCCTTAACCTAATCTCGATCTATGAATTTGTGGCTGAGGTACTGTATTAACCTCTCTGGATTGTATGCCTCTCCTAGGGTCTTATTGAGGAGTAACTTGGGTGGGTATAGGGCCCCGTACTTACAAACTCTCTCCCTAAGGAAGTTCTTGATTTCCTCCACCCTCCACTCCTCAACTTTTTGAGAGAATCCGTCCAACTTGCTCCACAGGGTTGCGGAAATCACGTTCCCCAGGGTATAGGTTGGAAAGTAACCGAAGCTACCCTGAGACCAATGGATGTCCTGCAGCACTCCCTCGGCGTGGTTCTTGGGCCTCACTCCTAGGTACTTGTCCATGAAGTCCTCCCAGACTGTGGGTAACTCGCTTACCTCCAACTTCCCTCCTATCAAACCCTTTTCTACCTCGTACCTTAGTGCTATGTGGAAGTTGTAGGTCAACTCGTCCGAGTCCACCCTGATCAGAGAGGGCCTCACCACGTTGAAGTACTTGTACACAGATTCCTCTGAGTAATCCCTAAGGAAGGGGAGCCTCTCCTTCAGTATCGGGTACACGACCCTCACGAACTCCCTGCTCCTCCCCACCACGTTCTCCCAGAACCTCGACTGCGACTCGTGGACTCCAGTAGAGACTCCAGATCCCACTGGGGTCATCTCGTAGACAGGATCTATCATGAGCTCGTACAGGGCATGACCGCTCTCGTGTATTACGGAGAACATGGTAGCTCTGAAGTCTCTCCCCTCATATCTCGTGGTTATCCTCACGTCCTTGGAAGAGATCCTCACGGTGAATGGATGTGCAGACACGTCCATCCTGAAGGAGCCCTGAGGTATGTCCAGCAACTTCAACAGCTCGCCGTTCACCTTCTCCATGTAGCTTCTCTCATACTCCTGCTCCTCCAGGGGATGAGTCGGAGGGAAGTACTCGTCCTCTATAACCCTGTCCAGTAACTTCTTGAGACCTGGAACTAGCACGTTGAACAGGGAGTCCAGCTCGCTGACCGTCATGCCCTCCTCGTAAAGGTCTACAAGGGCATCGTAGGGGTGTCCTTCATATCCCAGCCTGTCGGCGACCTCTCTCTCCAGCTCCACAATCCTCCTCAGGTAGGGCTCGAAGGACTTAAAGTCGGATCTCCTTCTCGCTTCTCTCCACACCACTGCAGACTGTGAGGCCAACCTGTCCAACTCCTCTGTGATCTCCCTGGGGACTGCCCTGTAGAACCTGACGCTTCTCCTCAGCACCCTAACTACACCCCTCCCGAAATCGTCCAGATCCTCGTCCCTGACTTTGTCCAACTTGTCTGCGAGGGAGAGTGTTAGTTCCCTCACGACGGTGGAGATGTTAGCTATGGCCTCCCCACGCAGTTGAGAGTCGTCCTCGGGCATGTAAGTCTCCAGGTCCCAGCCCAGTAAGCTTGACGCATAGTTTAGTGCCCATATCCTCCTGTACTCTTCCAGGATCTTGTCTAGCATGTTTGGATTTCCCCTCACAGAGTAATATTTTTTTGCTAACCCGTTTGACCGTATAACGTCATCAAACGTTGAACAGCACCAGGCTGAATCTTTTTTCCCACTTGTAGAAATATTTTTGCATTCATTTGATAACATTATTTATAGATAAGGACGCTCTCACTCGATGTGGGCTCTGCCCAAAAGGGTGAGAGCGATGGCAGAGGTACGAGCTCTGTGCCGTTGGGCTCTAAGGAGTCCCATGACCCACACGCGACCAGAATAAGCATGTGGTTGAGGGCTAAGTCCCTCACTCGATTATGATTCAAGATAAAATGATTGAAATGAAAGTGTAGGGACAAACGGAACTCCAGAACAACCAGCTGCGAGCAACTGAGACACGTGTAGGGGCAACCCTCGGGAAGTTCGTCGTCTGTCGACGATACCCTAAGTGCTTGGAATGCTAAGGCATAAATGTGGTATCTAAATTATAATATTCGTGGTACCACTTTTTGTCGACAGAAAGAGGGAGTTGGAGTTCCTGGAGCAACGTTACAAAGAGGACGGGGCTCAGCTCATAGTGATCTACGGGAGGAGGAGGATAGGGAAGACCGAGCTGATAAAACAATTCATAAGGGGAAAGAGAGCCCTATACCACCTCTCCACCACCGAGGGGTTGGTAGGCAACCTCAGGAAGCTGAAGGAGGCCATGGCTAACTTCACTGGAAAGAGTTACTTCAGGTCACTAAACGTCAACCTGGACGATCTACTGATCTACTTTGGTGACGAGATCGGAGGGAGGGCAGTCCTGGTCATAGACGAGTTCCAATACCTGATAGAGGCAGATAGGAGCGTCGTCTCCCTAGTTCAAAGGGCCTGGGATGAGAGGCTCAAGTCGACTGAAATCTTCCTCATCATCACCGGTTCCAGCGTAGGTATGATGGAGAACGAGGTCTTGTCCAACAGGTCCCCACTATACGGCAGAAGGACAGGTAGTTGGAAAGTCACTCAGCTCTCCTTTCCCTACCTCATCGAGTTCTTTCCAGGTAAGACCATGGAGGAGCTGGTGAAGATCTGGAGCGTACTGGGGGGTGTTCCCTTCTACCTCTCACAGTTCGACCGAGATAGGACCGTGGAGGAGAACGTGAGGAACAAGGTGATGAGGAAAGGTAACGTGCTTTACGACGAACCACTCTACTTGCTCAGGGAAGAGTTTAGGGAGCAGAGAGTCTACACGAGCATCTTGAGGGCCTTGTCCCAGGGCTATAACACAGTCTCCAAGATCTCGGAGGTAACCGGGATAGACAGGACTAACCTGTCCTCCTACCTCGACAGGTTAGAGGAGAACGAGATAGTGGAGAGAGTGATACCATACGGAATGAAGAGGGGTTGGTACGAGATAAAGGATAACTTCTTCGAATTCTGGTTCAGGTTCGTCTACAGTAACATAAGCGACCTCGAGATAGATAGGGTGGACGAGGTCATGGAGAGGGTGGACTTGAACCAATATTTCTCTTTCAAGTTCGAGAAGTTGATAAGGGAACTGATCAGAGAGGGACTCTTGAATCTACCCTTCCACTATCACTACGTGGGTAAGTACTTGCACCGGGGTGAGGAGGTAGACGTGGTAGTGGAGGGTAAAGATGCCATATTCTTAGGGGAGGTAAAGTGGTCTGATGACGTGGACGCGAGACAGCTGGTGATGAAGATGAAAAGGGTCATGCAGAGGATAAATGAAGGAAAGAAGGAGTATTACGGAGTTTTCGCCAGGACCCTCAGGAATTGTGAGGAGGTTATCTGTTATGACCTCAAGGAACTGGAGAGGACTTTAATAAAAGGACAATAAACCTTGCCCATCCCAGGGCAGAGTGTCTTGGACAAAAGCTTACGTTAAGATTGTATATAGCCCTCATGAATGAGGAGTTAACCCCTTGGGACTTCTCTGACTACGGGGAGAGAATAGGCGATCTGATCGAGACGTACAAGGAGGAGAGGGCCGAGCGGGAGGATGTCAGCTATAGAAAGAGATTTGGGCTTCATAGGATTTCATATTTGTACCAATCTTCAGTCCTTGGTGTTCACGGAGTGAGGGCTGACCCGTTCACATCCTCAGCGGGCTGACTCCACTCAACGGAGTGTTCTACCAGCTAGGAAAAACCCGCACACCTTCAGTCACGCCCAGTCGGGACACCTTCACTCTCCGCTGTGACTACATTTAAGTTTTCTAACAAATGATTGGGCTTTACGGTTTATCTCAAACGTTGACAACAGCGGAGAATCTTGGTAAAAAAGTTTTAAACCTTATCCTTAAATCGGAGTCATTGAGGAAGGAGGACATACTCACAATAGCCTTCGCTCTGGATACGGGGGCACCGCTTACTCTGGAGACCCTGCACCTGAGTACGGAGTCGACCCTGTTGGGCATAATCTTCACTTCCCCAATGGTCATATCGTTATACCTCGTTCTGAGGACCTCGTGGCCCGACAGAGGCCTCTATACCTACATTAGAGGAGGTTTCGTGGGGAGGTTTCAGTTGTACTCGTGGGTGGGGAGTTACTTCCTATATCTCTCCTATACCTTGGACTATGCCTTCCTTTACGGTGGATTGAAGGAGTACCTCCCCTTCTTGATCTCTGCAGTAGCTACGTCCCTAGTCCTGGCCGTAGATTGGGGATCTTACCTGATACTTCCGGTCACTCTCCTTCAGTTGTCGTTATCGGTTCCTCTAGGCTGGAGATTCTCTCCCCTCCTCACTGGAACCTCTGGGTTGAGCTTTACCGAATTGCTCAACTCATCTCTCCTGCTAGTCTGCCTGACCTTGATACCTTATTGGCGGGGTAGGAGTGACGTCGCGTGGGTTGTTCCAGTCTCTTTGCTATTCTCGGGTTCCTTGGCTGTCGTGGGTTCCTTTTTCGTCACTTCCACAGCCGAGACCCTACAGGCTCTGTCAATGGTTGGCCTAGTCTTGGCCGAGGGAATAGCTCTGAGGAACGTACTGGGGACCTGGAGATTAAGGGCTCCTCTCCTGCCCCTGGCCTTCCTGGGGTCAATCCTCCTCAGCTTCATTAACCCCAGTGAGTATTACGATTTAACCATACCTCCCTCAGTGGCGTTACTCTACATATCCCTAGCCTTGGCATTCCTCTACCTACCTGTCAAGGGGTGGGGTAGACTAGCTCAGCTGTGGAGTGTGGTGCTTATGATCTACGGCCTTTACCAGTCGTTGGTGATAGCCCAAGGGCTTCAATTGACTACCATCGTCGTGGCTGTTCTCTCCTGTCTATTGGGCTCATGGTTAAATGTGCTCTTGAGAAGAAAAGGCGGAACTGGTAGAGGGAAAGCGAGTGACCCTCAAGGGAGAGACCTAGGTAAATCCGTTTGTCCCTACACTATCACTTCATTCATTTTATCTTCATTCATGATCGAGTGTGGGGACTTAGCCCTCAACCACCCACTTGCTGTAGGTGGGTCATGGGACTCCTTAGAGCCCAACGGCACGGGGCTCACATCCCGGATCACTCCCACCCTTTTGGGCATAGCCCACATCGGTGTGGGAGGTCATCATTTATCAGCAAAAATTCGTTATAAACAGATGTAAAAAGATTTCTATTAACACGAAAAAGGATACAGCCCAGAACGTTGACGAGAATATTTCGTGGACAACATATGACGTTTTTACGTTTTAAAAATTCTTTATTGCTTTTAATTCTCGCTATGATGTAAGTCACGTTTTTATATATAATGTTATCAAAATTTTCCTTCGAGACCTCACAACCAATGACGGGGATCGCCCACGAGGGTAGTAGCAAGCGAAAGGTGAATGGGTGGGTATTGGTGCCCCTCTCGACTATCCCCGATGGTCTAAGGATGGCCGTGTTATCCCTAGAGGGAACCCACGGCGGGATTAGAATTAATTAAAAAGCAGGGGTTATGGGACTTTAACGTAACTTAAAGATTTTCATCAACCTGGTGGTCCACCTGAACGGCGCTCGAGAACATGAGGAACGCCTCCACGCTCCTCAGGTTCAGCTCCCCCACCAGCTCCCTGACGACTCTGGCCCTCCCGTTGATTAGGACCACGAGGATCAGGCCGATTAACCTTCCTGCTCCTCCCGTTCCCCCTCACCACTCCCAGCCTGTTTACCGTCTTGACCAGCCTCTCCCTAGCGAACTCGATCTGTCCCTTTCCGCACCTTTTCAGCGGGACGACGTTGAAAAACTTCTCGCTAATACCGGCTTTTTCGTATTACCTCCCTAAGATTCCAATAATTGCTGTAAAGAGGATAAGTTGTGCCACGGATAAACACGAACCTCAACCGGTCTCCAGCCTCTTGATCGGCGTTGGAAGAAATCCTCCCATCCTTACGAACTGGCTCACTTCAACTTCCTTCACGTCAGCAACCACAACCTTACCTAAGAGCCCTCCCAGGTCAACCTCCTCTCCAGGCCCGGCCTCTAGGGGGATCAGTCTCACACCAAGGATCTTATTCAGGACAATTCCCATGGTCAGTACGTCCAGGATCAGCGCAGTTATTCTCTCATGTCCTACCCTCTTGCTAACCCCGACCATGTCTATTCCGCTGTTACACACCGCAGACATGGCCAGGAGGTCTGAGAGCTCCAGATATCCCTCCCTCACTCGGTTGGCCATGATTGGGTCCTCGCTGACGGGAATGAAGGCACTGCTGAGACCTCCCACGAGGTTTGTGGCCATGGAACCACCCTTCTTGACGGCATCCATCAGTAGGGCTAAGGCGGCCACGGATCCTGGACCTCCTACCCTAGATATGCCCATGGTCTCAAGGATCTCTGCAACACTGTCTCCCACAGTTGGCGAGGGAGCCAAGGATAAGTCCACAGCTCCCATGTTCACTCCCAGCTCCTCAGAGACGGCTCTCCCCACTAGCTCCCCTAACCTGGTCACCTTGAACGCGGCCCTCTTCACGACTTCGTAAAGTTCCTGGAAGGTGAAAGGTTTACTCCTTCGTATCGCCTCCGCTATGACTCCTGGTCCACTCACCGCTATATTGACGCTTGCGTTCGGCATCCCAGGGCCGTGATGTGCGGATGGGATGAAGGGTGAGTCCTGTGGCGAGTTCACTATCACTGCGGTCCTAGAGGAGGCCTTAGGACTCATTTGGAAGAGTTGTGACACGAACTGCTTCACGGCATCCACGTTGAGTCCAGATTGGGTAGAACCTGCGTTGAGAGCACCTGATATCCTTTCAGTGGAATTCAGTACCTCAGCCAAGGAGTTCAGCAAGACTTGAGCTCCTCTGCTAGTACCCCTCTCCGCGTATGCCGAAAACCCTCCTACGTAATCTACACCAGTACCCTTGGCCATTCCGTCCAATAGTTTACCTACCTCCACCACTAACTCCTCTCGCGGGTTAGGCTCTAGAAGATATTATACAGGAGAGATGGCTATCCTCTTGGTCACTATCCTAACCCCCAACTTCTCCTGTACAAGGTACACAGCCTCAACGAACCTACTCATTATCCTCTCCAGTGTACTCAACCTATCCAGGACAACCCTCCCGTCGTGTGATGATGCGAAGAGAGTATTGATGCTGAGGGTCACTGACCTTATGTCCAAGTCCTCTCTCGTGAGCATATTCACTACTTCAAGGATCTCCTCTGGAGAGTACCTCATCCCTCACACCCTCTCCATGTACTTAAATACTTCCCCGTGGTAGAGGAGCACCTAGACTCCCAACTCCTTCCCGACCTGTTGGAGCTCCCTCCTCAGCTCTCCTATGCTCACCTGACTTTTCTCCACGTCTACCACCATGATCATGGCGAATATCCCCCTCAATACAGTTTGGGAAATATCAACGATGTTCACGTTCCTCTTGGCTAACGCTGAGGATATGCCGGCTACTATTCCAGGTTTATCCACTCCTATGACCACAATCACCGCAGTTTCCATGGTCACACCGGGATGTGTCTAGCGACATTAAAAAGATGCGGATAGGAATTTGAAGGGGTTTTGACCCCTATACGTCTGTTGAGGCGACACTACCTAACCTTTCTACCCTATTCATAGTAAGTTCTTCGGCACCTACCTTCTTTAACGGTAGATCCCCTCATCAAGGGCGTAGCTGTGGTACCTTCAACGGGAATTCTTGTTCAACCTTCATGGGGCACTCCTCAAAGCTCAGGCCTCTGATCTAAGACCGCTGGGGAACTGAAAATTGGACACCTCGTTACCAGGTGGATAACTCCTGTAGAGCAAGAAAAACTTCTCAATATTTTTCAGGGTCTATTTAGTCATTCTCCCTTCATTCGTTTCCTTGGTCTCCCTGGAAGAGGGCGGCAAGCATGCTCACTCCTCCCCAGGGAATATCGTATCCTAACACGCTACACGTCTTTGGGGAAGAGAACCCGAGGGCAACGTACAGGGGATTGAGTAGGCCCTCAGGTTGGGCCTCAATCCACTCCTTCCTCTTAGGTAACTCCATGATTTCTCTCACTTTGCACTCCTCTATGAGGCTTATTAGGAGCCTATCGAAGGCGGACTGTCTAGGCTTCAACTTGAGGTACATCCCCTCCAGTCTGTGAGTTGGAGAACCTGTCCCCAATAATACTACCCTCTTTCCCCTAGATGCCTTGGCTATAGCTTGTCCTAACTTGAAGTGAACATCAGGCCCTTGATCCGTTATGGATACTGTGACCGTCCTGATCCCAGGGAACATGAAACTCAGTGGTATCCAGGCCCCATGATCCAATCCCCAGGACTGGTCGGCCTCTACGTCCAGACCCATCTCCTTGCCCACCCTAATTATGTTCATAGCTAACTCCGTGTCATTTTTCGCGGAGTAACAGAACTTGTAGAGTTCATCAGGAAACCCGTAGTAGTCCTGGATACACTCTAACTTCTCCTGGATCTCAACCAAGTGTGTTCCGCTCCAGGAGATGAAGTGAGGGCTGATCACGACCACTGACTCCGGTCTCCACTCCTTCATTATCCTTTGGCCCAGGTCTCTCATCATCCCTTTCCAAGGGATGTCCTCAACAAGAATGGTGGGTGAGCCGTGAGACACGAAGGCAGACAACATGGAATTTACTGGCTAAACTAACTTTACAAAATAATAACTCTTTCTAGAGCCCCTGATCTCAGAAAATTAATTAAACCACGAACCCCGTTTATATCCTATGAAGGTAGTCTTCCTAGTTATGTCAGGAGACGATAAGTTAGGTCTAGCCATAAGGATGGCCTACAACTCCGTTAAGAACAAGAGGTATGAAGACTTGAAGGTCCTCTTCTTCGGGCCGAGTCAGAAGGCGATAACTACGCTCCAGGGAGATATGAGGAACATGTTACAGGAATTAATTCAGAACCACGTAGTGGACTCGGCGTGTGTAGGGATTGCCGAGAACATGGGTATTAAGGACACGTTGCTGAACATGGGAGTGAGACTGACTCCCATGGGAGAGACCTTGTCCAAGTATGTCAATGAAGGGTATGAGGTAATAACGTTTTAATATCATTTTTTATAAAATAAGGTATTATATTCTAGTTTCTTGTCAGGTTTTGGCGATTCATACAGAGGAAAGCGTTGCGGAGATGACCACTGAAAGCTTTTTCCGCTCGTAAAGAAGGATTTTGAAAACTGAAGACCTCGCCTCGGAGGAGAAGATTAGTAGCTCTCAGTATTTAATTATCAAAGCGGAAAATCATTCCCCAACGATAATCGCCGACGTGGTGAGCGCGATCGAGACGACCCGGTTGAAGCGAGTGTCGGTGAGGCACGCTTCTTCAACGTCGACGGCCCGTGCGGGCTATGTCTACCCAGTTTCATGTCCACGGCCTGAGCCACCCTCTGCCTCTGTGGTACTCCACCCTCCACCCTTAATCCGCCCTCCACCCTTAAGCAGGAGGGACAATCGAGCGAAGAGTTTCAGGGCCGGGTAGCTTACATGTGGAATAATAACCCGACGTTAGAGGATGGCTAGAAATCCGAAGAGGATAACGAAGATCAAGCTGGCCCAATAGGCCACGAGCTCCAATCTCTTGCTTCTCCTCTCCCCCATCACCTTCTCATTAGAGATCAAGAGGCCGAGGATCACTCCAGGTCCTATGAGGGTGAACACTAGGAGTACTAGGAGATTAAGGATTGATCCCACCAGGGAGGACGTAGGGACTAGGGATATAACAAGGGCCGCCGGTACACTTTCCACCATGTATATCATGTAGGCTCTCTCTCGCTCAACCCCCAGGGCCTCAACTACGCCCCAAGCGCTACCTAAGGATATCACCACCAGGGCCAAGAAGGCCGCAGATATCAATCCTACGGAGAAGAGAGAGGGAGCCAATGGACTCGCAGAGGCCAGAGCGGTGTACAGTGATCTGGGAGAGACGAAGTCCGTTGAAGGATCGAGGCCAGCGGTAGACATCTCAACGAACACCATCAAGATCTCCGTAGCGATGGCTCCCACAAACGTCTCCACTCTCACCCTCTTCATTGCCTCTCCTGTACCGACTCCCTCCTTTCTCGTGGACCACTTTATCGCAGTAGCCGAGGCCTGAAAGAACAACATGAAGGGCATTATCACTGCCCCCACGTTAGCTGCCAGGAGGAAGAGGAACGATGGTGAGGATGAGACTACCAGGAAGGGATACGGTTTGAGACCTCTTTGCCAGAGAACTAGTCCAAAGGAAAGGAAAAGGAGTGGGGACAGTGCCAACAGTGCTCTCTCAGCCTGGCTATACTTGTTGCCCACGACGAGGAAGACGTGGGCCAGGAAGACTATGGGTACTGATATCAGAGGAGGCACTCCGAACACGGCAAAACCCACAGCAGCGCCAGCGTACTCTACGGCGTAGGTGAGAACGTCTGTCAGGGCCATGGGAAACGCCATCAACACGGCTGTCCTCCTGGAGTAATTCTCCCTCACAAGTTCACCGAGACCCTTGCCTGTGACCAATCCTATCCTCCCAGAGGCCTCCTGGACGAAGTAAAGGGGTATGACCAAGAGGAGGAGAAACCATATGAGGGAGTATTTGAGGACCACCCCAGTCTCTGCCGCACCTACTGTACTTGATGCATCCATGTCGGCCATCATCACGAGCCACGCTGGGCCAAACATGATGAAGAGATTTTTAAGGTTACGACGTGGCGTATTCCATTTACGAAGCATCGTAAACAACTTTACGGTTCTGGTTATAAGGTTTTTCCCTTACCTTTTAGTTGCCGTTATCAACAAACTAGTTTCAGCGTTGACACGAATCGTATTGATCCGTTGAGCAAGTTTACAGGGGTGAGTTACTTCCGTTTGTCCCTACACTTTCATTTTAATCATTTTATGTTCATTCATGATCGAGTGCAGGGACTTAGCCCTCAACCACCTACTTGCGGTAGGTGGGTCATGGGACTCCTAAGAGCCCAACGGCACGGGGCTCACATCCCGGATCACTCCCACCCTTTTGGGCATAGCCCACATCGGTGTGAGAGATCATTATTTATCAACAAAAATTTGTTATAAACAGATATAAAAAGATTTCTATTAACGTGAAAAAGGATCCAGCCCAGGGAACGACAGTTCCCCGGTTTTGTCTCGTCAAAGGGAGTCATGACGACCTTCCTTCTCTCCATCTCTATATTGTAAAGTAAACAGGAGACGAAAATATTTATATTTCTCCAAAACTAGCCTACATGTCCCACATGAATCACGTGGAAGCGTACTATCTTCTGTTTACGTCCCTTACCCTGCTATTATCCTTAGTCTACTTCGGGGCCAATGCGTACCTCTCCCTCAACCTTAAGCTCCCCCCAAGGAGAAGGGAAGTGGAGCTCGATCAAGTTACGGCAGTGATACCGGTCTATAATGAAGATCCCGAGACGTTCTCAAAGGTATTACGCTCTTTAAGGAAGCAAGGTGTAAGATTCATTGTTGTGGGGGACGGATGTGACGAACCTTATCGAAGAATGACCACGGAAATGGGAGGAGAATTCGTACATCTGGAGAGAAGGTCCGGTAAGAGGGAGGCTTTAGCCCATGGAGTGAAGAATGTGAGGACCAAGTTCACATTACTCCTAGACAGCGACACACTATTACCGGAGGACGGTGTGAGAAACCTCCTGTCCCTCATGTCGGAGGACGTTGGGGGAGTCGGTGCTAACGTGAAGATTCTGAAGGGAACAACGATATCTTACTTCTCGGAATTGATAGAGAGGTTGAAGGAAGCCACAATGAGGTCGGTCAGTGGTTCGGGTTATGCGGTACTCCTCAACGGTAAATGTTCCCTGTATAGAACTGAGCTAATAAGGCCGTTCATTCAGAGCAGGGAATTCAGGAATCCTACGTTCATGGGGAGATCAGCACTGGTGGGAGACGATAAGCAGTTGACCAACTTCGTGATCTCCAAAGGGTATAGGGCGTTGATTGACTTCGATACAGTAGTAGTTACCACTCCTCCTGAGACTCTGAGGAAGTTCGCCTTACAACTCCTCAGGTGGGCTAGGGCAAACTACTATTTCTTCCTGAGAGAACTCAGGGATGGGACCATGTTTAAGAGGGGGCCCCTATACGTTTATAATTTCATCTATACATCACTTCTCCCCTTCATTCTCATCGCGTTTTCCTTTGTGGACACATACATTCTAGGATCAGTCATAGTGGACACTAACCTCTCTGACTATGATGTTGCATTGCTCAACGGCGGACATTTCCTACTACACTTTCCCTTTATTTTAGCCAAGAGGCTCGTCTTCGCCTTCTTGATTGGTTCTCCTCTCATTAATGTCCATTCAATGATCCATCTGGCTACAGGGATACATCACGTGTTCTCCATTCCCTTGAGGTTCAGATACTCCGTGATCCTCCTCCACATGTCCAGTTACCTGACTTCAGTTCCTTTCATCTATTCCTTATGGAGAATATTAAGGGACGAGAAGGTGAAGACGCTGGTACTAGGTTCGTTCGGTTTATTCATTCAAATGTTCGTCGTGATTTATGCCCTACTCACCGTATGGAAGCTGGACAAGTGGCTAACTAGGTAATTTTATTCATTATAATATCAATAATTGCGAGCTATAATACATTCAAAACCTTTTGTTAGATTTGCTTAAAACGCTCAACGGCATAGTGGAGATCATGCCAGAAATAGGAGAGAAAGCCCCCGACGTGGAGCTAGTGGACACAGAGTTAAACAAGGTTAAGATATCCGATTTTAAGGGTAAAGTCACCGTCATAGCCTTCTATCCAGCTGCCTTCACGTCAGTCTGTACTAAGGAAATGTGCACGTTCCGTGACTCCCTTTCTAAGTTCAACAAGTTTAACGCGGTTGTCCTGGGAATCAGTGTCGATCCTCCCTTCAGTAACAAGGCGTTCAAAGAGTCCAACAAGTTGAACTTTCCAGTACTGAGTGACTACAAGAGGGAGGCCGTGAAAGCCTATAGGGTGGACTTGGAGTTTCCGAAACTACCCGGTTATGTATTAGCCAAGAGAGCTGTGTTCGTCCTTGACAAGGATGGCATCATAAGGTATAAGTGGATCTCAGAGGACTTAGGTAAGGAACCAAATTACGAAGAGATAGAGAAGGTGATTCAGAGGCTGAGCTGATTTATAATCCTTGTATAGGGACGCTTTGTTATTTGTTAGAAAACTTAATAAATATAGTCACATCGGAGAGTGAAGGTGTCCCGACGGGGCGTGACGGTAACTGAAGGTGTGCGGGTTTTCCCCAACTTATCGACACACTCCGTTGGACGGGGTTATCCAGCTAAAGGAGTGGAAGATGAACGTTTCAGCCCTGACTCCTTGAAGCCCAAGGGCTGATGATTAGGTGCAAATCTACGAAAAATCAATGAAGCCCAAACACCAACGGTGTAATTGTGAGCTACCTCACCCTGACGGACGGGGCTTCCTGCTTCCTTGCCCCACCTTGCCCAGCGGGTAGAGGGCGGAGCTCCACAGGCACTACGGGCTACCAGTCCTGATCTCTTGAGCACGTTCAGGGAAGCGTTTTAGTCACGGTCTGTTACCCAACTGCAGAGAACACGCGATCTGCTAAGGTCGAGTCCTTCACGTGTACGCACCTGGCACAGGCCTTGGAGTTACACGATGGTTCGACGAGGACCAGTTCCTTGCCGTACTTCTCCACCTGGTACTTCAGGACGGTCTCGAGCTCGTGGAACGCGACGTC
>Ga0081474_142250_pt1 | contig 18833 bp, 27 predicted proteins | sample OneHunmetagenome_2_FD_70978 | JGI IMG/M metagenome (GOLD analysis project Ga0081474, IMG submission 70978) | Ferrous microbial mat communities from One Hundred Spring Plain, Yellowstone National Park, USA v2 (version 2) | ecosystem: Environmental > Aquatic > Non-marine Saline and Alkaline >... | reverse complement strand
CATTAAAGGTCGCTAATGAATTGAAAAGAAATGCGATAGGCTATGAAATAGACTTAGAATTAAAGGATATAATCTTAGAAAGGATTGGTGTTAATACACTTTTCGGAAAACCGCAGATAGACATAATTGAGAGAGAAGACGCTAAGAGATTAAGGACTAAGTTAAGGGAAAAAATTGAGGAAAAATTACAAAATAGATGATCTAAATTGATTCGACTTCGGCTCAAAGCGAAACCCCCTGGGGGTTTTAGACTTCTGTTTTAAAGTACAAGATAAACTACCCCGCCCTCATGGACTGGGTCTCAGGTGTCAAAAGATGAAAAATAAGAGAAAGTTAATTAAAACTCCTAAAAGCCAAATTCAATTTTTCGGGTTGAAGAGGAGGAATGAGGTCAGCCGCATGTGTTTTGCAAAAGTTTTTTAAACTTCTAAAATGTTTTAAAGTATTGTAGCATGTTATGATCACAATTCACTGTTCTAAAAAATTTATACAGTCGTTTTTTATAGAGACCAAGGTAGCAAAGCCTATCTATATTAATGGAGTACCAACATATGATTTATACTTAGAAAAATATCCTCAACAGGGATACTTGTATATCAATGGTGTGCATGCGAAGGCATTGCCAGGTGGTGCCCATTATCAAATAATCGAACCAAAATTATTCGAATATTTTGACGAGATTTGCAAATTATTTAACGATAATGCAGATATAGTTATTGAAGATGAATCATATTTACCTTTATCCATACAAGTTAATAACAAATATATATTTGAAATAGAGCGTGTGGGTACAACTTTTACAATGAATACAGAACTTGGGCTTGACGATATAAGAAATATACGCAATAAAATCGAAGGCGTATTTAAAGGCAAAATTATCCCGTTATTGAAGGAGGTGGGACTGCATGGTTAGATGGGAGCTAACTAAATTTAAAGTCGAGAAAACTGATAAAAATATACTTAACTTTGAAACTAAGATAGCAATACCTGAAATCTATAAAACTATTACGGTTATCTATGACGGTAAACAGCTTATAGTCGGAGGTTCTGAACTAAAACAAAACTATTTAATATATGATATTAAAAGTAAATTGGATAGTTTACTAGATTCTAGTTTGATAAAGGAACTGAGCAAACATTCGAGAAATGAGGAATACCTAAGAGGCTTCTCATTAACCAAAATAAGTTTTCACCCAGACGGTACACTAGCTAATTTACATTATGTCTATAACAACAAATTTTTGGAGTTTGGTAGTGTTTTAGTAATCCCTCCATATAAAAGTTGGGAAAAATTGTGCAAAGTACCACTAACAGTAGAGACAAATGCAGTGTCTAACATTAAATTGTTTTATGAATTATTAACAGAAATATGTAGATCAGCAGTAAGGATAAATATTGACGTGAATAACGTAAATAAAATACTCGAAATTCTTTTACAAAAAATTGGGGTTTAAGGGGATCTGACTTCCTCCCCGCCCTGAAGGCTTTTTGCCCCCTTTGAACCCCCAATTTTTATAAATGTTCATCTTTAACCACCAGAGACCCATCCGTGAGGGCGGGGAGGAAGTCAGCCGTTAGGAAATATTTTTTAATTTTTACGGCTATAGAAACGTCAGATAACAATGGAGCTACTATCCCAAATTCTCATTCTGCTATTTCAGCTCATATTCGGTGCCATTGCTATCAAGACACAGGCCGTAGCGTTGAGCAAAAAGGCCGAATTGGTTCATGCGTTGGCATGGTCTGTAGAGGTGTTGTTATCTTCAGCGGCGTTCCTTATATTGGCAGTATTCGGTAGCCCCATAATAGCAACCGTCAGCTTCATCTTGGGCATCATCATGATAGCTACGGCGGTCGCAATCTTTAAGTGAGGTGTTCTTTTTGAGCGAGGGAATTGATCTTTTTTCTCGTTTGAGGGAGTACCAGAGGGAGGCAGTAAACGCATTCATCTCCAGCGAACAAGGCATAGTAGAAATGCCAACTGGTGCTGGAAAAACATACGTTGCAATAGCCGCTATATTAGAACTCTTGAAATCGGGGAAAATACAAAATTACATCGTCACTGTTCCTACAATAGCATTAGCGTTCCAGTGGTATAGGGAACTTAATAAAGCAGGGTTGCATCCGACGTTCATACCCCGTGAGCCTAACATGAGCAACATCATGACATACCCTGGCTTCATTAAATATACAGACTCCATGACAAAAGTAATTACCTTAATACCAAGAAAGGAGACCATGCTTGTAATAGACGAGGCACATCATATACACAAGGGCACTAAGTTATATGAGGCGGTAGCCAAATTTCCAGCAAGATATAAGCTAGGGTTATCCGCAACCTTAACTACAGGCTACCAGTACCCCATGAATACGGTATACAAAATCACGACGCAGCAAATACTCAAATACACTCCGAAGGTAAAGCTACACATCGTTCAAGTGACTCCAACGCCTGCTTTCTACCAAATGTATAATAGGTACACCACAAATATAATAAATCTAATTTCAGAACTAGACCAAATTACAAACCTTAAAGAGGGAGCAAGGATAGAGGCACAGATTTCCAGGCTCATTAGTTTGAGACATACCTTAATGGCCTTAGACCCTCACGTTCTTAAGGCCACCGTAGATATCTCTAAGACTCTTTGTGGTAAACAGATAATATTCACCCTTCGACTATCCGCTATACGCAAGTTGGAGAGCGAGTTGATGAAGTATGGTTCAGTGTACTCAGTCATAGGAAAACAGTCAGCTAAACGCCTGAGCCAATTAAATGTTGATAGGATAATAGCAGCCAAGGCTTTATCAGAAGGAATAGACTTGCCTGAAGTGGATGTGGTAATATTAAGCTCTTATCCACGTAGATTGAGGACATTAATCCAAGAGGTGGGTAGAGCGATGAGGGGATCTACCGAGAAGACTGTGATGATATACACGATTGCTATTCCGCGTACGTATGAAATAATGGCTGCAAAGGAATTATCGGCATTCCTGGGGGTTACACCAGTCATAGAGAAGTACTGACGTCCAACTAAGCTTCTCCCCGCCCCTAGAGGTGGGCGAGGCTTGTCGTTCGCTTTATCATTAATACTTTTATAGTTGCTTTTTAAACAGATTATCGATGTCAAAATCATTATCTTTTGCAGTGTTCCGTTGTGAAGTATCACCTTTAAAGGGGTGTAATACTTGAGATCTAAGAGAGCCCACGCCATCGAAGGCAAGGAACACTCCAGTGGGGAGTCCCAGCAAAATGGCTCAAATGATGCGAAACAAAAGGTAGTTGATATAGAACACTTTCATCAGTTTCTTAGTAATAGATATTCTAGTATGTCTATAGAATTACTTAATTCAGTGATAACTGAGGCCCAGAAACATTACGAATTCCTTGGTAGAAGATATAAACGGAAGCAAAATTTCTACACGATGATATATATCTTTGGTAGTAGAAAAGGTGATTTGACTGTAGGAGATATTGTAGACTATTTCGGAATAACGAGAGAGGAGTTCTGGGACTCCTTAAGGGCCTTAAAGAAGGTGGGCTATGAACGGTCACCTGACATAGATCTGTTGTTGGCAAGGATATCTAGACAATGTGATATATCTAACCCTACCTTGCTGAAGTCCGCATTGGACACGTTCAGGCATGCAAAAATTGAGAGTGTGCTCGGTGCAATTTGTTACATGATTTATGGTTGCGATACATGGGATCTGTTAGGTATCTCGAAACCAGGTGTAAAATACCAAGTTCAAAATCTTACAAAAAATGGGGGTTAAGGGGGCGTAGAACCCTCGCTATTTAGGGCTGGGAGCAGTCAGTTCAGCAAGATAGGATTCGATATCTGACCTCCTCCCCGCCCTGAAGGGCGGGGGTTCACCGAGGTCTCAGGTGTTACACCCCTTTACGGGTGCTACTCCGTTATGCAGTACTATTTGAGTATGAACTACCCCGCCCTTGCGGACGGGGCATCCCCACCTCGCGATGAGGATTTCCTGCTTCTCAGAGCAACCTCGATCCCCCTTCACCCACAGCGGAGGTTCCATCGAACGGAACCGTTCTGTAATGCCCCGTGTGGAAGAGGGGTTACGGAGGGTTTGCTTTCCACAGGCGTAAGTTCCCCCAGTCCCGAGGGTACGACCTCAGCTCTTACAGCCAGAGGTCTGTGTACATCTATTTTTATAACTATAAAAAGGTTTCTGTAAGGGGGCTATCCATCCCCCACCTCACGGAGGGGGACTTACGCCCCCTTAAACCCCAATAGAGTTTAAAAAACTCTACCCCGCCCCTAGAGGGGGGCGAGGTTCAACGATTCTTCGAAATCTGCATTAGGATTCTCCTCTAGGATTAACGCGAAAAACATACCTATAGATAATAATATGACAACCAATATCAGCAATAGATCTGTTATAGATACTAATGGAAGCATGATTACACCTTCTCTTCTATTAACCGAGGCCCACTGTTTGTGAGCTTATATATTGAGCCCACTTCCTGCTCTACATTACAATTGGGATATAGAAACACGTCGGCACCCCTAGCGAACAAACATAAGCCCATTTCGGTTATCTTAGCTATTAAGGCAACGTCTAGCGGAACCTCGATTTTTTTAACGAGTATTACTCTTACTTTCCTTGGGTCAATAGTTACCTTATCGTCTGGTGTCAGTATAATTTTCGCCAATACACCTACCACTGGCCCTACGTCGGTACTAGTCTGTATAGAACTATACTTCTGCACCAGTGCTGGTATCTGAGTTACGTAAGGTTTCCTCGTCTTTTCCGAATATAAGACCACAGCGTTCAACGGTTTATAATAAAACACAAACGTCCAGCCTTTGAAGACACCTTTCTTAACTAGACGCAGTAATTCGTCTCTGTCATGTATTACATTCTCAGCAATCTTGGGTGGAGGTAATGGTGGAGGTTGTTCCACCTTCCTCTCTGGAACCTCTGGTGGTCTTATGCCAAATACCTCGTTCAGACCACTTATGAGTTGGTCATATGTTATCCTACCCTGTTTGTAATCAACTAGTAGGGATATAACCGCAGTAGCGAGGCCTTGTCTAATACTAGGAGGCAACACTAGTATACGCTCCAGCAATGACTTATATTGAGACGGGGGTATTCCAGCAAGTTTGAATAACTCCATATATTTCTGTAGGAACTGGAAGGTCTCATCTACTTTCACGTCAAATCCACGTTCTCCATACACCGACTCATAGGCTCGTTCTAGAACCTCATGAGTTGACTCTATTAGTTGCTCCTCAGACTTAGCAACTTGTTCAGCACGAGCGACTTCACTCTCTACTTCAACCTTCTTCTTTCCTCCACTTATTACAGAGTTAATGCTTTCAGCTAGGGCTTTAGCTAACGCGTTATTTAATACGACGCCCTTCCTATTCCTCACGTCTGGTGGTAAACTATTGAAAATTGTTTTACAATCCAGTAACTGAGGGTCAAAGTTCTGTTCATCATATCCTTGTGGTACTTCAATGTATCTTGCAACACTCTTTATTGAAAGAGAGGACGGCCATTCAGGTACCTGTAGCTGACAATGTGTTAATGCTGCCTCAGCAATTGCGTTAGCCGCGGGTTCTGTAGAGGACTGTCTTTTTGATTTAGATGTCTTCGGTCTAGCTTCTTCAACTCGCGTTCGTTTTGCCTCCCGTACTTGGTTCCTAAATTCATCTACCAATCGTTTGGCCTCTGCTGCCCGATATAAACCTAGGTCGGGATATTTCTCAAAGACCGTACTGCTCACTACCTCCGCCACTGCCTTAGGGGTCGAGCCCTTCATTGCTACCTGTAACGCGAACCCAGAGCCGTCTGGTTCAGGTAATGGAGGGACTGAACTCTTGGTATTAATGTAATAAAGGAGAAGTCCAGTAAACAACAGATAGTCGTTCTTTATTTCCTTAATTATATCGTCTACAGATATGTCTACCGAGTGCTGTCTCAATAAGTCATGGTAATATGTTGAATATTTACGTATTACATCATCGACGTCTAGCCCTACGTAATACCGCTTTAGGATATACGCTACGAAGTCAGTGAGTGTGAAACCTCGAATATCTGAACAGGAGGGAGACGAAGGGGCTCTATCCACGGCTTTATTTAGAGGAAAAAAATCGAGAAATGCGAAGTTTGTATATGCAGGGAAACTTATCTCTTTAGCACATTCCATTACTAATGACACGGCATACTCGCTCATAGGTATCGTTACGTTACTTTCTGCCATCGCCATCACCCTTCTTTTTCGCTTTAACCAGGGCCAATAGCGGGTACTTCTTCGTGTCCTGCTCGCCTAATTTATCCATGACCTCCAGCACTAGGGACACAATTGAGTCAGATACGTAATTACGCATCTCCTTGTCGTTTAAAAGAGACCTCACTTTATCTTTGATATTAAGTTCATCAAGGAGTTGCTTATGCTTTCCTTTCCTTATCATTTTGACTATGGATTTCAGCATCAATTCTGGACTCTTGATCATAAAGAAGACTAACAGAATTAATGAGAAAATACCAGATACGTCGCTCACGTATTGGATGTACTGCAGAACTTCAAACATGTGGCTCTTCTCCCTCTACATCTATGAGAAAAGAAATTTAAATATTAGTTGGGTAATCTCGCTCCCGTTCCTACCGAGGCTCACGATTTTAAGAGCAAACATTTTTAGGTCTAAATTCATACTTATACTTAAGTTCCCGCCTTCATGGACGGGATCTCTGGTGCTGAGACATGGATTACGTTCTTATCTTATGGGGCGTCTTCTTAATCGCCGTCGCCATTGGATATGCCATATTCACTATTTTTTCAGTTTGAGCCCCCAGTCCTTCAGAGCATGAAAAAAGTTAGGATGATTAACTCCCCAGTTAATACACGATTAACTCCCCAGTTAATACACGATTAACTCCCCAGTTAATTGCGGCAAACTCTTGTTCTTAGCGAAATACGCTATGACGAACGGATCGTATACTGGTAACAACTTCTCAACCTCTTCCGCAGCACGCACGTAGTTGGGTAAATCATATACGCACTCACCTGGAGGATATTCTCCATGTATAGCATGGTAAAACTCACGTTCCTGTCCATCATAAACACAATCAGTAAACGACTTACTGAACTCTACTAACTCCTTACTCGGGTTCCTTATTACATCATAAAATTGAGGTATCGATATCTCACCCACCATCTTCCTTAGTTTAAACCACTTCGGGTCTCTCTTTGGTATGAAGAAGTAATCACGTGCCAGCGAAATTGCGTGATCCATCTCGGTCTTTTTATGCACAATCACGAGCTTGGTATCAAACATTCCAGACCTAGCGTTCGGTATGAACTCATGGATTATACCTACGTATTTCAGTTTGGTCTTATGTAATACCTCCTTGTATCCTACCCATTTATAATTGCCAACCATATTTATTATCTTGGCGTGTACTATATCAAAGTCCATCAATACGTCCTCTTTTATCCTTAATATGCTACTCTCACCTATCTCCTCATCAGAATCAAACCTCATGACCCACTTCTCTTTGACTAACGCGATGCACCTGTTCCTCATCTCACTGAACGTGGCACCTATTCCTGGCATTACGTGTACTGGAAAGTATGACGAGAGTAGCCTCACACTGGGTGTATCTACTTTCTGTCTCGATATTACGCAAACTTCTAATACCATACGACATACCTCCCAGTGGGTTTTCTCATCTTATACTCCTCACTGTTTACAAACCCCTCTATTATCTTGGTTATGGGTAACGTATACCATGCTCTCGACCATGTGAGTAGACCTGGCTCGTCAGGTTCCCTGAACAGATATTTTCTATACAAGTCCTCGATCTCAGGTCTGTTAGGTACCTCCAACTTATGCGGTGTGCCCTCATATCTGAAGGGTATGATGAACTTGGACAGTAACCAAAGGTACATGTCATAAGTCTCCGAGCTCCACGGATTACCCATATCACCGACGTGATTCCATAGCCAAATAAGTAACGGGGTAGAGTAAAAGTCCCTGAACTCGTGCCAATTCATCCTTCCCCCTAGTACCGAGATCAACTCAACCCAGTGCGGATTCTTCTCCAGTAGATTGACACCGCTTCCTCCCTCAACATAATTCCGTGAACCGTCCCTATGTACCTCAAGCATATCTTTGACGTGGTAATACGGATAACGCGTCCTAGTAATTTTGGTTTGTCCTACTAACGCCTCATGTACATCTCCTTCATAATGGGTGTTCTGCGTTACCTTGAATAAGTTGAGTTTAACGAAATCATATTGTTTTGTAAACACATAATCCGTGATACCCAAACTTGATGTCAACTCCCTCACCTCCTGGGGAGGAACGGCATTGCCAGCAACGTCCTCCTTAAAATCGTCCAGCTGAAACAGGAGTTTGGCTATCGGGTCTATCCTATACTTATGAGGTATCCTTACGTCAAAGCTGGGAGTCTCGTAACCATCCGACTCTCCCCGAGTCAGCGTGCGTAATGCGGAGAGCAACTCCATGGAAGGAAACTCATCACTGTCCATTACTAGACACCACCCATCAGCATCGTTGTTCCTAACGTAGTCCACGTATACGTTCCTCTGTTTCGAATGATTGTTGTCCCACTTCCTAGTCAGGATGACTATAGGTTTAGTTGTATGTTTGGATAACCTCTGCAGTGCGTCGTTAGGGAAGGTACCATCGTCCACTAGGACGAACCTGTCCACAAAATCGTTGGCCCTCTTCAAATGTAACGGCAAATATGTATCTATATATCTTCCCTCAGTTATCATGCAATAATTTAACATCTTACCACCTTCTGGCTCCTCATTTTAGCGTAGTTGAGCATTGAAGTCACGCATAAGGACTCACATATCCTATCAAGTCTCCGTATGAGTATACCTACATTGTCGAAATATTCTGGATTGATCAGGTAACACATCGAGGCATGCTCTGGGAATTTATCAGTAACCGTATACCCGAGATTGAGCAAGTACTGTGCCAGTTCCTTGGACGTAGTAAATATCTGCCCGTTAAACGGGGGTACTACTACGTTACTCACCACAAACGAGCCGTCTTTTATTTCGATAACCTCCACTGTACTGTCATACTTATCCTGCCGTATCAATTCATTCTCGGCAATTTCATTTAATTTATTATACAGGTTAGTCCCCTTGATCTGATTAAGGAAGTCGGCCAGAGCCAGGTTTGCAGCATCTTTGAACAACTGTCTCTTCTGCTTATTCTCGTCAGAGAGATATAGGATAAGTGCTAAATCATATGGGGTTAATTTACCCTCCTTAAGCAACTTAGAGTAATTCTCCAAGCCACCCTTATCTGGGTCTCTTTTCAGGATAACGTTGTACAAGAACGTAACTATATCTTCCTCAGGCCCTGGTAACTCTATATTCAAATTACACCCCTGATGGCAAGTTTCCTTTTACCCATTCTTAAAGCTGTCGCCGATATGCCAAACTTCTTAGCCACTTCCTCCTCCGTGTATCTAGGCTTACACCTCACGTAGACTAGTGCCGCCGCCTCACCTACATTTCGTACGACATCTGTATACGACCCGCCACACTCCTCAATCATAGTCTTTGCAACCTGTTTGTACGACAATACCTTGACGTTAAGGTAACGTTTAAACTCGTTTATGATTTTAAATAACCTATTCTTTTTCACTCCAAAACGTTCAACTATCATTGCTGGGTAAATCCCAACTCCCTGCTTCCACAGATCATAAATGTATAAGGCGGCCTCAAGTTCGTTCTGTGAGTATTCATACACTGGGATGCCCTTACGTGTGTACCAGGGAGTGCTTAACCTTTTAAATATATCGTCGACGCTCCTCTCAATGTACTCCCGTACGAATTCAAGAACTTTCTCCTTCGACATTAGTATATTTTAACTATATCGCGGTTTATAAAAATTGGCGGTTAATGGGGCGGAAAACCTCGCTGGCGGGGATGGATAGCCCCCTTACATTTAAATACCTCTTTGTCATCTTCACCTGTTAAAATATAAAACACTCATTAGACCAGAACGGGTTCCCATGTTTTGGTATCGTATACAATGCGGTAGGGCCTGAACACACGTTGATAAGCCGCTGATATGTTAAAGACCTCTTTTGATAGTTTACGTTCATTTCTATCAAAATATCGAGACACTATATCCTGAGCGTCATTCCACGTGTGGCCAGCGAAGAGTTTTTGGCTAAGCATCCGATCTACTATTTCGTAAAACTCATTTTCATTTATCTTATTTTCGCTAAGTAATTTAGAACTCAATACCGAGGACATGATGTTAGGGAGATTGAGGTTGTTCCCTACCACGTCTAGGTCAATTAGTTCTATGACTAATCTATTTTGGAATTCATATTGCGTAATATCCATATGTTCTGTATCACTCGTAATACAATATATAATATACTTCAAATTGGGTAGTGGAGCTGGACCTAACGAACTATATCCTGCAAACAAGTAACCTTTCTTATGGAGGTAAGCATACACTATAATGTGCCAATCGATAAGCGTTGGGAACTCTAAAGTGGCTACAAACGTAGTTGTATAATCATAAACATATCCTATGACTTGATTGCTTATGGATGGATTGTGTTGATATGAGTGTTCATACGATTTCTCCGAGATAATAGTTGTATCATTTAATAAAAAATTATCAAATATTCTAACTGATCCCGTCCTATACCTGTCTTTTACTAGCTCCACGATTTGATACTCATCCATAAGTCGTCTTGACCTGTTAAAATATAAAAACACTTATTAGACCAGCACGGGTTGCCACGTTTTGGTGTTGTATACTACGCGGTAGGGTCTGAATACACGTTCATAAGCCTCGGATATCTTAAAGACCTCTTTTGATAGTTCACGTTCATTTGCATCAAAATATCGAGACACTATAAGCTTAGCAACATCCCACGTGCGGCCAGCGAAGAGTTTTTGGCTAACCATCTGATCTTCTATTTCGTCAAATTCATCTCGATTTATCTCATTTTCACTAAGTAATTTAGAACCCAACACAGAGGACACGATGTTAGGGAGATTAAGGTTGTTGGCTGCGACGTCTAGGTCAATGAGTTCTATGACTAATCTATTTTGGAATTCATATCTCGTAATACCCGTATATCCCGTACTAGTCGTAATACAATATATAATATACTTCAAATTGGTCAGTGGAGCTGGGCCTAACGGACTATATCCTCTAATCAAGTAACCTTTCTTACGAAGGTAAACATACGATATAAAGTCCCAATGGCTAAGCAATGGGAACTCTAAAGTGGATGCATAGTTAGTTATATCGTTATTAACATATCCTATGACTTGTTTGCTTATGGATGGATTCTGTTGATATGAGTGTTCATACGATTTCTCCGAGATAATAGTTGTATCATTTAATAAAAAATTATGAACTGCTTTAATTGATCCCGTCCTATACCTGTCTTTCACCAACTCCACGATTTGATACTCATCCATAAGTCGTGTTGACCTGTTAAAATATAAAAACACTAATTAGACAAGGACTGGTTGCCACGTTTTGGTGTTGTATACTACACGGTAGGGTCTAAATACACGTTCATAAGCCTCTGATATCTTGAAGACCTCTTTCGATAGGTCACGTTCATTTTTATCAAAATATCGATACGCTATATCCTGAGCGTCATTCCACGTGTGGCCAGCGAAGAGTTTTTGGCTACGCATCTGTTTCTGTATTTCGTAAAACTCACCATATTCAATGATCTTATTTTCGCTAAGTAATTTAGAACCCAACACCGAGGATATGATCTTAGGGAGATTGAGGTTGTTGGCTGCGACGTCTAGGTCAACGAGTTCTATGACTAATTTATCTTGGAATTCGTATCCCGTACTACCCGTAATACAATATATAATATACTTCAAATTGGGTAGTGGAGCTGGACCGAACGAACTTATTGCTCTAATCACGTAACCTTTCTTATAGAGGTAAGCATACGGTATAATGCTCCAATCGATGGTAAGCGTTGGGAACTCTAAAGTGAATACAAAGCCAGTTCTACCATTATCAACATATCCTATAACTTGTTTGCTTATGTATGGATCGTATTCATATGAGCGTTTGTACGATTTCTTCGAGATAACAGTTATATCGTTTAATAAAAAATTATAATATGCTTTAATTGATGCCGTCCTATACCAGTCTTTCACTCGCTCCACGATTTCATACTCGCTCATCTTTTGACACCTGAGACCCCATCCCTGAGGGCGGGGAGGAGGTCACTGCATCTGATACATAGACGACAAAGCCTGTTGATTCACCACGTTCAGATACAACGTAGTAATCGTAAATATCAATATTATCGCTAGTGCAGTTACGCCAAGGACAATTACGAAAGCTTGCCAAACCTTCACCCTTATCACCCAGAAAATGATCCTACCATATGGCCTCCCCCTCATTGAGTGAACGAGACCTTGATAGTAGCTGGTGCAGATAGCGAGATCACTAGGTAACCATACCCTTCGAATGGCACATTCTGTTGCTTTAATGTAGAAGAGAAAAGAATAGGTGTCTCTTGAGTAATAGTGACTAAATTAGGTATCACTATTAACGAATCGTTGTGAAGATATTGGTCATTAGTGATGTTAAACCAAGCCATTAGTGAAGTAGTGGTAACTGGTTTGACACTTACGACAAAGTTATCTGTCAGGAGGGGTATAACGACGTTACCTCCAGACGATTGTGTAACTGTGTATTGCTGATATATGGGAAATTGAACTGGTAGAGGTGATGCTGTTGGGGTAGATGTTGGGGTAGATGTTGGGGTAGATGTTGGGGTAGATGTTGGGGTAGTTTGTCTCACTGTGAGCATATAGAGAATTATCAATGCCGCTGCCAGACCCAAACCTATTGCCAATATGATTTCTTTCCTCATCAATGTAGCAGTGTCAGGAAAAAATATTAACTTTTCCGCTTTGACCTCCTCCCCATCCTGAAGGTTTTACGCCCCCTTTGAACCCGCATTTTTCACGAATTTTTCAAGCTCTGGACTCAACGGAATATCTGACTCCTCATCTTCTTCATCTTCTTTTTCCGCTCTCTCTGGACTTTCCTTTCCTTCTGGAGCTTCTGGTTCTTCTGGAGCTTCTGGTTCTTCTGGAGCTTCTGGTTCTTCTAGACTAAGTGCATATGAAAGACAGACCTTCAGTTCCCTCTCAATCGGATCGGTCCTTCCATATGGGGCAAACACCCTATATCTAACGTTAAGCTCACTGAGTATATCTTGAGGGTTTCCCCTAAGCACTACAATCTTCACTTTATTCTTATCTAATCGCAAGGCCAATATGGCTGCCCTATACCCCATATACAAGACGTATTTTTTCCCGTCATCGGTAACCCCAGTTATAGGACGAGTATTAGCAGCGTAGATCACGTCATTATCATGATTATGACGTTTAATAACGTCGCTTATATGTGGCGAAATGTCCTGACCCTCCTTAACTTTGACTTCTGTTTCGTATCGATACATCCTACTCAGCACCTCCAGCATACACTAATGTACACATGTAAATAGGGCTTCTCTGCCACTTCCATAAAACCCTAACTCCAGATGGAAATAGTTTAATACCCTCCTTCTGCGAGGCTATTGCAACACTCAATTCATCTGCTTCTTGTCCCATAATACCCAAACGATCTAGTGCATCGAGTAATTCCTCTGAGGTGAATTTAGCATATTTCACCTCGCCATTCTTTGATTTAGGACAATTACCGATGTACATTAGTATCCCCTATTCTTCACAAAATTAATAACGTAATAGTATATTAAAAAGTTTACCGTGACCGATCCCCTGAACGGCAGGGAATAGGGCAGCCCCATTTTCAGTGAGCTACCCCGCCCTGAAGGGCGAGACTTCCTGCTTCAAAGCCCCACCTTGCCCGTGAGCTACGGGTAGAGGGCAGAGCTCCACAGGCACTAAGGGTGGCTCCCACCCCGAGCACTGATGCGAACCCATAGTCTCCCCTTATGGTGCCGTTTGATGGAGCAGAGGCGTACCACATCGACCCTCGCTTTAACCGAGGCGTCTCGGTGACGCTTGCTCCGTCAGTGACTTCCATTAAGAGAAATTCTGGCAAAGAGGTATTTAAATGTAAGGGGGCTATCCATCCCCGCCAGCGAGGTTTTACGCCCCCTTTGGACCCCCATTTTCAATAATTCACTGTTACTGTTGCTGTTGGACTAGATGTTGGAGATGGAGATGGAGTAGATGTTGGAGATGGAGATGGAGTAGATGTTGGAGATGGAGATGGAGTAGATGTTGGAGATGGAGATGGAGTAGATGTTGGAGATGGAGATGGAGTAGATGTTGGAGATGGAGATGGAGATGGTACCACTATCCTGGGCAATACAAAATAATATATTACTACTGCAGTTATCCCTACCCCTAACAATATCGCCAATACCTCGCTAGCCTTAGCCATCAATACCGCCTAGTACAATATTCCTATAGCCGCAGTAGGATTGTATGGAGATGATAAGACCAATGTGAAGCTGAAGGAATTAACAATTCCAGGCCCAGTTACCGTATAGGTTACTTTCAAGCCTCTGTAACCGCCTGGTATGGATACGGTATCACTCCATGATACACTTCCACCACTTCCAGCGGTCTCAGTAAATTGGGAGGTAGTCGGGGAAGTCAATGAGGTACCAGATATATAACTCAACGACTTGGTCACGGTATAAGTTGCACTAGGAGGTGCATTACTCAACGTAAACGACAGGGGTTCGCTCGTTGCGGACAGACTCGCTGATGCAGAACTGGATGAATTGGACATGATATGTGTACCTCCTCCTACACTAACGGTGAGCGTTGGGTTATATGCTACATTCAAGTTTATGGTCAACATAAACGACGAAGAGATGTTGGGACCGCTGATTCTAAGTGTAACTGTAGTTGAACTGGTAACGTTGGGTATAGATAAACTTGCGGAACCAGATCCGCTCGTATTAGTGGTAATAGTCGTCGATGCACCAGTACTAAGCGATACGGTGTATGAAGAACTCGGTACTGCATTGGACAGGTTCACGGTTATTCCTATAGTATCATTATAGGGAATGTTCACAGTGACTGACTGGCTCGGGTTACTGTTACTTAAAGTGACGGCTTGAGATTGTCCTAAGGCAGCTTGAACAACTAACTGTTTCTTCGTTATAAAGAAGTATAACATTACGGCTATGACTGCGGCAGCTAGACCGAGAAGTACGATGATCCACTTATTCATCTACATCAAGATCCGTTAGTGCAGGAAAAAATAAAAATGTTACCCAAGATGACGGTTGAGGGGCGGAAAACCTCGCCCTTTAGGGCGAGGCTATTACCGCCATGAGGAAAAAGGTTCCTATTCCTATTCCACTAACTTGATAAAAAATACTATGTTTCTCGTTTCAGAAGCTTGGTTATTAAAGCTAACATCCTACTCATTGCAGTTATTGCGTCCCAATTCTCCTTCTTAGCCTGCTCCTGTAACTTAGGGAGTTCTTCATTTAGTAGCTCTACGACTCTCTCTATCGCAACACCGCGTGGTGCCTCCATCAATATTTTGTCCTTCACCATCTGCATCATGAACCTAACCAGCATTTCTAAGTCATATGCAATGAGTTTATCATCTATACCATGTTTCCTCTGTGCTGGCACTACAACGTTCTGCCAAAACTGTATTGTCTCTGTCAACCTATTTAATTCATCCCACTGAAATGATGTCCTAATAGGAGATCTGGGCTGCGGGCTTGGGGACGGTGTAGGTGAGCTAGATGTTCCTCCGCTAGGTTTCTTCTCAGGTCCCTTATCAGGTTCCTTTGTTCCTCCGCTAGGTTTCTTCTCAGGTTCCTTTTTCTCCTCACTTTTTTCAGTATCATTTTTGGAGTTCTTATCTACAGGTTTTACTGGCATTATTCATCGCTCGGCATCACTAGGCTCACTAACATTTTCACAACAGATCTCAGGAACACATCTACACTATTTGCATATTCTACTATATCCACAGCTGGTTTGGGCTTGAACACTATCTTTACTATCACTTCCCTCTCATCTTCATCATATTCAACATCTTTCATATCTGGTCTCTCGGCCGTACCGTTTATCACGTCCTGAGTCGAAGGATCAGAGGCAAGCTGTGTAAGCATGGATAGTAACTCTGGGAACTTATCTTGTATTATACCCATTAAGTCATCACTCAACATGACTCACCCCACTTACTTTCATATTTACCCTTAACTTGTAAGTTGGCTAACAGTTCATCATAGAATGCAAGATGTTTCTTCTCGTCAGCACACACTACTACATGATCTACTTTATCAGCTTCGTTTATGACCTTCAGGAACTTCTCACCAAAAATTCTTGGTAACAACTTCTCTAATTCGTCGTTTTTGCCTTCCTTATTAAGGATCAGGGCCCTCTGTAACACATCCATTGTCACAGATGGAGATAAAAGATCGTTTCTATTGACAACCAGATCTGCTTGTTCTTTACAACCTCTCCTCTTAAGACAGATCACGACCTTCATTAACAAAAAATAAAGAGAAAGGTATTTAAAAATATTTCGTTTAAACGTGATGCTGTTTCGTTACAGAGTGATTGGTTCTACTTCTGTTTCGACCTCAGGTTTACTTCTACTTTCGCCATACGTTGATCCCGCTGCACCGCCAGCCCTTACATTTGCTCTATCTATATGGGCCATAACTCTTCTCTCCTTTGCATATTTGGATGTGAATTCACCGACTTTCCTAGCCACTTCATACTTGGCATACATATCTGCTTCGGCATACTTCTTCGGGTCGCCGGCCGTGATTTCCTTAACAGCATTAAGGAACTCAGCCTCAACTGCAGGTATATATTTCGTTAGGTATGCTTTCAACCCAGCGACATAGTCATTACTATGTGCTTGTACTCCTCTCGTGTAGTTCTCCTTGACCTCATTAAAGGCCCTGTCAAGTTCTCCTCTGGACCATGCCCTACTTATTCTTCCTCTTCTCGCCATGGTTCTCCAAGTCTACCCTACGGCGAAAAAAAATATAAACTTTGCGGAGACTAAATGTTAGTGGAAAAAAGATGACCATAGTACCAGAAAAGATGACCACCAGAACAATAATGATCAACCTGCCCGAATTTGAATATAACACTAAGAAAAGTCTAGCTTCAGACCTATTAGTCGCGTATATGAGGAAGGCGTGGCTCGCTGGTAAGACTGAAGTACCTATGACGGAAATCTATGATGTGATATGTACAAACGTAGATGTGTTAAAGGTATTGGATACGTCCGTCAGTGGGGCTAGACGCATGATGTGGAATGCGGCTAGGTCATTGGAGAAGAATGGTATCATTGAGACGTTCTATAAAGTTGGTACAAATTATATGTGGTTACGTTTCACTACTTCGTACCTGAAATTAGCTGGTCTTCTTTGATCGGACCTCCTCCAGTACTGAAGGTTTTTCGCCCCCTTTGAACCCCTAAAATTATATAAATTTCCAGACTCAATTTCATGTGAGTACAGATGAAGATCTATAGTAGAAATAGAAGTGCTACCGTTACACTCACTACATCACAAGGCATAGTAGCAACGGTTGGACACTTCTACCGCGGTGATCCAGTAAGTTTAGATAACGGCTATTTCGTGGCAACTGCTGTCGTAAGTACAACATATGATTACTATTTAGGAGTAACTGACTTCCGTCACCCAACTAAAGTAGCTATAGTAGATCTCATAGGCAAAACTGTGGAGATACATACAGACAGAGGGGTATACACAGCAAGAGTCGAAAGGAAAATTGATGACGTGACATATATTCTTGATAAACATATCGCTGTTGATGGGGACAGCGGTTCCCCAGTAATGATTGACGGCATCGTAGTTGGATATATCACTCACACAAACGCAATTAAAAGTATTAAACCAGTATTACGAGGCATATTATCATTGGCGAAGAAGCTGACCCCCTCAACGTCGTAACTGACGGGACCTCTGATCCTGAGAGACGAGTGAGGAGAAATGTTTTTGAATGCTCACTCTTACATTATCATATGGTCGCCATACCCAAAAAACCACTCCAAGAGGTGGAAAAGAAAGTTACGCTCACGCTTGATGAATTTCATAAATATTTCGAGGATTATAAATCGATTCAAGATCAAATGGACACTCACACGCGTAAGTTAATAAGTACACTAGGTAACCTGAGACCTCCAGAGGACATACTCAGTACTATGGATAAGATATCGGAGCTTCAACAGAAGTTTGTCAAGCCCAAAGAGGGTCAATCGTTCTTTGACATTATCGACGCATTGTCTAAGCTAGATTGGAACAACATACGACAATCTTTGGGTACAATCTTGGAGGTAGCAGGAAAGGCAGTTAAGGGACCACAAACACAGGAGCAAACTAAAAATGACTGACGGCTCCCCGCCCTCACGGGCACGGACGGGGCATCCCCACCTCACGGTAAGGGATTTCCTGCTTCTTCCAGGAAACTTACTATGCACCCCTCTGAGAAGGATCAGCCAGCGTTAGCTAACCTCCTCCCCGTCCTAGCTAGGTTTGTCGTTTGTTTTATCAGCGTGGATCTTGAAAAATAGATAATATCCTAAGGAGTCCTTTGAGGGCATAGGTGTCCTATCTGCAACTAGTGCGTGTAATAATGCTCCGCTTAGCTCAGATATATAAGGGAATACTTCTTTTTTCTTTATATATATCAGTATAGGTATCCCGAAAAATCCTACTAGGAAATTAGCGATGTTGAATATATCTTTAATCCCAGAATCTTTTGTTTTTATGTTAGTCTTATGTAGTTTTAAGTATACTGTTGTTACGAA
>Ga0081474_121444_pt3 | contig 18917 bp, 20 predicted proteins | sample OneHunmetagenome_2_FD_70978 | JGI IMG/M metagenome (GOLD analysis project Ga0081474, IMG submission 70978) | Ferrous microbial mat communities from One Hundred Spring Plain, Yellowstone National Park, USA v2 (version 2) | ecosystem: Environmental > Aquatic > Non-marine Saline and Alkaline >... | reverse complement strand
TCTGTCTTAGTTTAGCAAACCCATCTCCTCTTTTACCTTTTGGTAGTTTATCTAAGTTTTCTATTGCTATTGCTTTGTTTTCCTTCTTAGCAATTTCTATTATTTGATGTGCTATTTGCCACTCTAGATACTGTCTTTTCTCTGAGCTAACATCTAATAATTCATGCAAGCTTATTACTTGATAGTTTTCTAAATTTCCATCTTTTGATGCGGTTGCTAATGCTAAATTGAATGGATAAGCGTTTATGTCTATACCTATAATACCACTATCTTTTTTGATTGTAATAGGTGGTAATTTATCTTCAACAGATATGAAAGCATATACATTACCGTTTTTTACTTTTAGTCTGACTGAGTATGGAAACCATTCTTTGTAGCTATACGCATTTTTCAGCATAAACATAAACTCTATCCATTTGTCTTTTTCTCTTTTAATACTTCTAATTACTTTTGCATAGATATACTGCCTATCTCCTGTGTTTATTCTTAAATAAAGTTTATCACCTATCCACTGCAGCCTTAAATTTAGATTTCCTTGTTTAGATTTATCGCCTCTTGAATAGAGATTGCCTTGCCTACTTTCCTTCCATTTCACTTTTAGTTTTTCTTTTATTTTACCTGTTAAGTGATTTCTGCTTAATTGCTCAAATAAATTTCTTGAGCCAAATATTAGCTTTTTTGGGTTTTGTCCTCTTTCTTTGCATGATGAGATTATAGACTGTGCTAAAAATATAGCATCATCTGAGTATCTTGTGTTTATGTTAAATAGTTTTGGTAAATGTTTTTTTAAATTTTTTCTTTTTTCACCTTTCAATAATCTTTTATATTCATATCTCACTGCTGATGAAAATCTACGCATTAAATCTAATACAATCTCTTTATCTTGCTTATTTTGAAACTCAAGCAAGCACTGTAGAGTTATCATTTGTTTTTAGATCCTCTACTATTGCCACCAAATCCTCTGCTAATTCTATTGTTTTCTCTTTTTCTTCATCTACAGAAAATAGCATCTGTTGTGCACCTCCTAAAATTTCTCACTTGAAATAAGTAAATGTTAATTTATATTTTTTACTTGATTTGTCAATATGCATTTTATCATTGTATATGAATTGTTTTTGTGCTCTTTTGCATATATTAATCATATCCTATGCTTTAATTTTAGATATAATATATTTAACTTTTTAGGAGTGAAAATATGAAATTGACGCTTATTAATCAAGATAAGGTGTACGATGTAATCATAATAGGTGCAGGTCCTGCTGGTGCTTCTGCTGCTATTTATACCGCTAGGGCTGGTTTGTCTACGTTGGTGCTATATAGGGCTGAAGCTGACGGAGCTTTGGGTGTTACTCAAAAGATAGAAAACTACCCAGGCATAAGAGGTCCTTTGACGGGTTTTGAGCTTTTAAAATTAATTAGAGACCACGCTAAAGCCTTTGGTGCAGAATTTCAAAGAGGTAAAGTTATAGCCACATCTTTAGAAGGTGAGGTTAAGAGCGTTTATACTATAGACGGTAGAGAGTATAAGGCAAAAGCTTTGATAGTATCTTCTGGAGCCATGGAAAGGGCTCACAAGTTTCCCGGTGAAGAGGAGTTTTTAGGTAAAGGAGTATCTTACTGCGGTGTTTGTGATGCTGCGTTTTTCAAAGATAGACCGGTAGCTGTGATAGGTGATGATGATTATGGCATAGAAGAAGCGGAGTTTATCGCCCGTTTTGCTTCAAAGGTTTATTTTGTGGTGCCTTCTTCTAGAATAAGAGCACCTCAAGAAGAGATTGATCATTTTTCAAGCCTTCCAAACGTAGAGATACTTCTTCATACAAGACCTGTTAAAATTGTTGGCGATAGTCTTGTAAGAGGGCTTCATGTGAAAAAACTATCCGCTGGTGAGGAAACCACGTTGGAAGTAGATGGTGTTTTTATATTTATAGGTGGTAATAAACCCTCTGTGGATTTTCTAATGGGGCAAGTCAAGATGAATGAGCAAGGTTGCCTTGAAATAAACGAAGAGATGATGACTTCTGTACCAGGAGTGTTTGCTGCAGGAGATATACTTTGCACCAACATAAAACAAGCTGTTATAGCGGCTGCCGATGGTGTAAAAGCGGCTTTAGCTGTTGATAAGTATCTAAACAAAAAATCTAAGATTACATCTCAATGGTAATAAAAGGGGGGTTACATGAAACATCTTACTAAGAAGCAATTGGAAGAGTTGAAGAAAAGGCTTTTGGAAGAAAAGGCTAAGATAGTGGCCAGATACAACGAAAATTTAGAAGTCCAAAAACGTGTATCTGAAGAGGCAAAAGAGCCTCAAGATTTAGAGGATTTGGGCCAAATAAATTATACGGAAGAGCTTTTAGAGTCTCTTTCTCAAAGGGATATGGAAGTGCTAAAAGAGATAGAAGATGCTCTAAAGCGTATTGAAAATGGGACTTACGGTATATGCGAATGGACTGGAGAGCCGATACCTTACGAAAGACTAAAGGCTATACCTTGGACAAGGTTTACCGCCAAAGGTGCCGAAGAATATGAAGAGATTATGGGTACATCAATGACCAACAATACATACGAGCCACCTGTAGAAGATATAACTATAGAAAGGGATGATATAGGGGAAGACTGAATATGCTTTACAAAAATAGTGTTTCTTGGCTTTTAGAAGAAAAGATAAAACCCTCTGAGATATTGGAGAGTTTTAAGAAAAGAAAGGAAGCTTTCGAACCAACGATAAGAGCCTTTGTGACAGATCTATATGACCAAGCTTATGAAACGGCAAAAGCTTTGGATAAACAAACACCCAAAGGTAAGCTATTTGGTATACCTATAGCTATAAAAGACAATATAAACGTTGATGGATTTCCCACCACTTGCTCCTCAAAGATGCTACAAAACTATATATCTGTTTACGATGCCACTGTGATTAAAAAATTAAAACAAGAGGGAGCTATTATAGTAGGTAAGACCAACATGGATGAGTTTGCAATGGGTTCTTCTACAGAGTATTCAGCCTTTTTCCAAACAAAAAATCCTTGGAATATAGAGTATGTACCGGGAGGTTCTTCTGGAGGTTCTGCTTCTTCGGTAGGTGCCAATATGGTGCCACTCTCTCTTGGTTCTGATACTGGAGGTTCTATAAGACAGCCAGCTTCTTTTTGTGGTGTTATAGGTTTAAAACCCACTTACGGTAGAGTATCAAGGTATGGCCTTGTGGCTTTCGCTTCCTCTTTGGACCAGATAGGGCCTTTTGGTAGGTATACAAAAGACGTAGCCCTTCTTTTAGAAGTGATATCTGGTTACGATCCAAAAGATAGTACAAGTGCCAATGTAGAAGTTCCTTCTTTTTCTAAAAACCTAAAACCGAGGACAGAGCTCTGTGTTGGTATTCCAAAAGAGTTTATGGCTTACAAGATAGATAAAGAAGTAGAAGAATCTTTTAAAAACTTTGTAAAATTTTTAGAAGAAAATAAAGCTACCATAAAAGAAATTTCTTTGCCACATATAGAGTACGCTATACCAGTCTATTACATAATAGCACCAGCTGAAGCCTCTTCAAACTTAGCTAGGTTTGACGGGGTAAGATATGGCTATAGGGCTAAAGATTTTCAAGATATCTTTGAGCTTTATGCAAAAACAAGAGATGAAGGTTTTGGCCCTGAGGTAAAACGCCGTATCATGCTTGGGACTTATGTGCTTTCTTCTGGTTATTACGAAGCATATTATGGTAAAGCTATTGCAGTTAAAAACCTAATAAAAAGGGAATTTCAACAAGCCCTAAAAGATGTAGATGTGATAATAAGTCCCACTTCTCCTACACCACCTTTTAAATTTGGCGAGAAACTAAGCGACCCAATATCGATGTATCTTTCTGATATATTTACAGTTTCTGTAAATTTAGCTGAGCTTCCAGCGATATCTATACCATCTGGGTTTACAAAAGATGGACTTCCCATAGGTGTGCAAATCATAGGAAGGGCTTTTGACGAGCAGACGCTTTTGGATGTATCCTACGCTTGGGAACAATACTATCCTCACTATGAATATATATCAAATGTATGCTAATTTTGAGTTTGGATACCTCTAGTAGCAATGTGTCTTTTTGTTTGCTAAAAGACTCAAAACCAGTATTGAGCTTTTATAAAAAAACCAACGAAAAAACGCTTAGCTTATTGCCGTTTTTGTTTAATACTTTTGATATAAAACCAGCAGAGATAGATGCTTTTTTTGTATGTATAGGCATAGGTTATGCTACACCGCTTAGGATAGGTGTAAACTTTACAAAGGCCATATGCATAGCTCTTGAAAAACCGATATACTCTTTTATAAACATAGATGCAGTGGCAAAAATGATGTTTTCAAAAGATAGCTTGTTTCTTTATAGAAAAGTTTCAAACGCCTATGTTGGTGCTTATTATGAGAAAGGATATAGAGTATCTGATATAGAAGAGTATAAAGAACTTCCAGATGCTATGTCAAAAGATATAGAAGAATATGAACACATGTTTTCTTATCTTGGTTATGAGGCTTTTAAAGAAGAAAAACCAAGCGATATATTTTTTGTAGAACCTATATACACAAGACCACCCACAAGGGTCTTTTGATGAGTGAAACACTCTTAAAAGAACTTTTAGAAGGACTAAATGAAGAGCAAAAAAAGGTGGTTTTATCAAATGGAAAACCACTTTTGGTGGTGGCTGGAGCTGGTTCTGGTAAGACTAAAACCATAATACACAAAGCCCTTTATCTTATATTTAACAAAGAGTATAAGATAAGAGGGAGTAGGCTTTTGATGATAACCTTTACCAACAAAGCTGCCAACGAGATAAAAGAAAGGATACAAAAATACGCTAACTTATTGGGTAAAGATATAAACATAGAATGGGTGGGTACATTTCATTCTGTGGCTTCAAGGGTTATAAGAAAACATCATGCAATATTTGGGCTTTCAAATGATTTTAGAGTGCTTGATGAAGAAGATTCAGTAAGGCTTTTCAAGAGCATAATAAAAGATAAAGATATAGAAAAAGAAGAAGCAAAAAAGCTTTACATAGCTGTAAACCAAGCTATAGAAGGCATAAGATTTTTAGATGAAGACAATAAGTTTGATAGGAAAGTGTTGGAACTTAAGGATATATTTTTAAACGCTATGATAGAGACAAGCGCTGTTACGTTTTCGTATCTTATGGGAGCTTTTAAGGATATGCTCCAAAAAGATGGAGCTTTTAGAAACTACTATCAGAATTTTTTTGATTATATCATAGTGGATGAGTTCCAAGACACCAATACCACTCAGTACGAGATAATAAAACATATATCAAAAAAAGACAACATATGCGTGATAGGAGACCCAAACCAATGCATTTACGAATGGCGTATGGCCCACCCAGACAATATAATAAGCTTTATAGAAGATTACAACCCAGAAATAATAAAATTAAACATCAACTATAGATCTTCAAGCGAGATATTATCTTTAGCCAATGATGTTTTAAAAAATTCAAAAGCCAAATGGAAAGAGCTTGTACCTATTTTAAAAAGTCATAAAAAAGAAAATCAAGCCCATCCAAAACCTATTATAACGTTTCATCCAAACGAAGAGAAGGAAGCAGAATGGATAGCTAAGAAAATAGAGGAACTTAGCAAAAGCGTACCATTGGAAGAAATAGCTATCCTTGTGAGGGTAAGCTATATAACAAACTTTTTAGAGCAAGCTCTTGTAAAAGCAAAGATCCCTCATAAGATAATAGGTGCTTTGAGATTTTTTCAAAGAAAAGAGATAAAGGATATACTAGCATACTTGCATCTTGCGATAAATCCAAAAGATAGCCTATCTTTTCAAAGAGCTATAACAAATCCAAAAAGAGGCATAGGAGAAAAAACAATAGAGAAAATTATAAACCTCTCTAAGCAAAAATCTATAGATCTGATCCAAGCTACAAAGTATGTTTTAGGTAATAAGCTTTTTGAAGAAAACGACTTTATAAAGGCTATGGAAAGATTGGTTTATAGCTTGGAAAAGGGGCAAGCTAACGGCGGAAATATATCTTTTTACGTGGAGAAGCTTATAAAGGACATAAAATATTTTGAATATTTGGAGCAAGAGTACAAAGAAGATTATAAAGAGCGCATCGATAACGTAACGGAGCTTTTAAGATTTTTTGAAATAGAAGCCCAAAAACATAAAGAAAATCAAAAAGAAAGTTTAAAAGAGCTTTTACAAGAGATTTCTTTAATGGAAGAAGATGAAAAAGATAACTCAAAAGCGGTTAAAATTATGACTATTCACAAGGCAAAAGGTTTGGAGTTTGAAGCTGTTTTTATGCCAAGGCTTGAAAATGGTATACTTCCTCATTCTTCAGCTTTTAGCGATATGCTTGATATGGAAGAAGAAAGAAGGCTTTTATACGTTGGTATTACAAGGGCAAAAAGATATTTGTTTTTAAGTTATACTGCTGCTGGTAAAGCTAGCGATTTTATAAACATTATGGACAAAACTTTGTTGGATACATCGTTTTTGCCTAAAGAAACACTGAAAAATCAAGAGACAAAAACTCTAACAAAATATGAATCTATATCTTATAAAAGCTCAAAAAATAAAGTATCAAAAGTAGATATAAAAGTTGGTGATAATGTATTTCATGAGGTTTTCGGAGAGGGCGTAGTTTTAAATATATCAAACGGCGTAGCAAATGTAAAGTTTAAAGATAAAGAAAGATCAATTGTAAAAGAATTTCTAAAACCTCTATGAGATCAAAAACTATAAAGCGTTTTGTTTTCAGGATGCTTGAAGACCCGTTTTCCACTGCTTATAAAACCTATCAGCCTATAAGCATATTTATAGTGCTTTTATCTATAGTGCTTGGGCTTCTCAACGAGTTTCACGCTTTACATGAAGATCTTTACTCTATGGCTTTTGTGTTTGATTTTGCTGCATCTTTTGTAATAGGTTTTGAATATGCTTCTAGGCTGTGGCTTTGTAGCGATTTTACAAAGGATTTTATAAGACACAGGGATCAGGGTTTTTTGAAAGCTTTTATAAAAGCCATAAAACCAAAAATTTTATGGATTTCAAAACCTTCTTCCATAGTAGATTTTATATCTATTTTTCCTATATTTCATCCTCTTAGGCTTGTAAGAATAGCGGTGATTTTAGCAAGATTCTTTAAGATATCAATGCAATATAAAGAGATTTACACTACTCTAATTAGCCATATATCAGATGTTGTAAATGAAATATTTGGTATATTGATGTTTATTTTTATAAGCATGTTCTCTTTGACGATCATCTTATTTTCTGTAGAAAAAAAAGCGCATAATCCTCATATACACAATCTTTTTGATGCTTTTTACCTTGCTATGATAACTGCTACCACGGTAGGATATGGAGATATAACGCCTATTACCACCGTGGGAAGAATCGTTGCAATACTTATAGCACTTATCGGTTGGTTTTCTTTTTCCATTATCACAGCTTTCGTAAGCTCTGGGCTTATAAGATATATAAATTTGTTGAAAACAGGAGGCATAATAATGGCGGATTTAAAAGACCATGTAATAATAGCCGGATGGACGGAGACAAGCTCTTATATGATAGAAAAGTTAAAACACAAAAAAGACAAGCCCTTAGTGGTGGTCATAAGCAATCAAGATTTAAATCTAGAAGGCGGATTTATATATAAAAAGGGGGACTTTGTTAAAGAGCAGGTGCTAAAGGATGTAAAAATAGAATTTGCTAGACAAATCAATATATTCCCAGAGCTTTTTCGTGATCTTGATGCCGAGTCTATAGATGCAAGATCTATACTAACTGCTGTAGTGGCAAGAGGTTTAAATAAAAATATAAAGATAAATCTTCAGCTTTTAAAAATAGAAAATGCAAAGACTTTTAGAAAAAGAAACATAGCAGATAACATCATAGTGAGCGGTGAAATATTGGGAGATATGTTCTTAAAGGATTTATGATACAATACTCTTATGAAAACCATACTTGTTACAGGGGCTGCTGGTTTTATAGGCTGGAAAGTATCTACGCTTCTTTTAGAAGAAGGTTATCGTGTTGTTGGTGTTGACAATCTTAACGATTATTACGATGTGAAGGTAAAGCTTTGGAGGCTTGATACTCTTAAAAGCAATGAAAACTTCAAATTTTATCCTATAGATATAGAAAACAAACAAGCTCTTGAGGTGATATTTCAAGATAACCATATAGATGCCATAATAAATGAAGCAGCAAGGGCTGGTGTGAGATACTCTTTGGAAAATCCATTTGTTTACCTTTCTACCAATACGCTTGGTGTTTTAAACCTTTTAGAGTTGGCAAAAGACTTTGGTGTAAAGAAGTTTGTCCAAGCTTCTACATCTTCTTTGTATGCTGGTCAAAAGATGCCTTTTGTGGAAGAACTTCCGGTAAATACCCCAATATCTCCTTACGCTGCTTCTAAAAAAGGTGCTGAAGCTATGCTTTATAGCTATCATTACCTATACGGCATAGATGTGTCTATACTAAGATATTTTACCGTTTATGGGCCCGCTGGAAGACCAGATATGTCTATATTTAGGTTTATAAAATGGATATACCAAGAAGAACCTATAGAACTTTTTGGAGACGGTTCTCAATCAAGGGATTTTACATATATAGACGATATAGCCAAAGGTACCATAAAAGCCCTAAAACCACTTGGTTATGAAATCATAAACCTTGGCAACAACAAACCAGATAAACTTATCTATGCTATAGAGCTTATTGAAACTTATCTAGGCAAAAAAGCCAAGATAGATTATAAAGAGTTTCACAAAGCCGATATGATGGCCACTTGGGCAGATATCACAAAAGCTAAAAATCTTTTAGAGTGGTCCCCTACGGTATCTTTGGAAGAAGGCATCAAAAATACCGTAGAATGGACCTTAAAAAACTGGGATTGGATAAAAGATGTAAAACTCTAATTATCTATTTTCCACAGGTGCAATAACTTTTTTCATACCGCTATATTTAAACTTAAGCCAAAGGGTTACTTTTTCTCCTTTTTTAAGAGGATGCTTTAAATCTATAAGCATTATGTGATAACCACCTGGTTTTAAGATAATTGTTTGCCCTGGTTTTATCACAAACTTTCTTACTCTTACCATCTTCATCATTCCGTTTTTGGTTATGGTTTTATGAAGCTGTGTAATCTTTGATACAGATGATTTTGCCCACAACAACTCATCTTCAGAACTTCCCTTATTTTCTATCTTCATATAAGCGGCGCTTACTTTTGAAGTAGGTGGCATAAGTCTAACCCAAGGGTCTTTGATCACAATCTCTGGTTTTGCAAAAGTCACACCACTTACAAGTGCCATTGCCAATAAAAGTTTTTTCATAAAAACCTCCTTAAAATAAATTTAACTTTATTTTATCATAAATTTTTGTTTATTTGTATCGGTTGCCATTGGCAAATATTTTTTTATCTTTATTGGTATGATGAAAAAGGGTATGTTTAGTAAGATGGGCGATATAATGGTAAAAAGGTATATAGAGGATTTGGAGAAAGAGATCTCCCAAAAACCGGAGGACAAAGATCTTATATTTAAATTAGGTGTTGCCTATGTTAAAATAAACGATATAGATAAAGCACGGGAGTGCTACAAAAAGCTAAAAACTATGGATGAGGTTATGGCTAAAGAACTTTTTGATATGATGTACGAAGTATGAAAAAAGAAGAACTTTTTGGTTTTATAGGGGCTTTTTTAGGATGGGTGTTTGATAGCATGGATGCTACCATCTATGCTTTGGTGATGGTGAGCGCTTTAAAGGAGCTACTAAAAAATCAAGGTATTTTAAACACAGAATCCAATGTGGGCTTTTACGGAGGTTTGATATTTTCTATATTTCTAATAGGCTGGGCTATAGGTGGGGTTAGTTTTGGCTATGTGGCGGATAAGATAGGTAGAGTTAGGGCTCTTACTATAACGATAGGTCTTTATTCCATATTTACCGGCCTTTCGTCCTTGGCTCAAAATGTATGGGAACTAGGACTTTTTAGGTTTATAACGGCCATTGGTATAGGTGGTGAATGGGCTGGTGGTGCTACACTGGTGGCAGAGATATTTAAAAATAAAAATAGAGTTTTTGCTTCAAGTCTTCTTCAAAGCGCTTGGGCTTTTGGGTTTTTGTTGGCATCTATTATATATTTTACTGTGGGGCGTTATCACTCTTGGCGGGTAATGTTTTTAATAGGTATTTTACCTGCTTTGTTGGCTTTTGTTTTTAGGCTTTTTGTAAAAGAATCTCAAGAATGGATTTTAAATAAAAATACATTTTCTTATATTAAAAGTCTAAAACTTCTTTTTAGAAAAGAGTATGTAAATCAAACTATCATAGGTTCTTCGCTTGCTTTTGTAGCGGTCTTTGGGCTTTGGGGGGTTACAAACTGGACTCCAGCTTTGATATCTTATATTTTGCATAAAAAAGATGTAGCCTACTATGTAGGGCTTGGCTCAATAGCTTTAAACATCGGTGCATTGTTTGGTTATATATCTTTTGGTATTATAACAAAACGTATCGGCATAAGAAATACGTTTATTTTGTTTTTTATGGGAAGTTTTTTGATGGGGCTTGCAACGTTTTTATATGCTAAAAGCTTTGATAAACTTTTGATATCGCTTGCGTTGCTTGGATTTTTTAACAACGGTGTTTTTAGCGGGTTTTCTATATACTTTCCTCAGGCGTATCCATCTTTTATTAGAGCCACTGGGGCTGGTTTTTGTTTTAACGTAGGAAGGACTCTGGCGGCTGTTGGGCCATTTATAACAGGTTATATTACATATCTATTTGGTTCTGTGGCAAAAGCTGGGGCTATGGCATCTTCTATATATATAATTGGTGTTTTGGTGGTGTTTTTGTTAAAAGAAAAAAACTATCTTCAATGAAAATCTTAAGTGTTTTGGATGCTGTGGGCTGGGGTGGTACCAAAGAACAAGCTTACATAACAGCCGTTGGTCTTAAAAATCTTGGTTTTGATGTATCTTTTGCACTTTCTTTTGATTTTGAGGCTTTTAAAGAAAAAATAAAAGACAAAGTCCCATATTATGAATTTGAAAAAGAAACGCCTTTTAAAAGAATAAGTTTTTTTACCTACAAAAGGCTTTATGATATTATTTCAAAAAATAATTTTGATGTAATATTTGCAAACTCTCCAAAAGCTCTTGATTATGTGAGGGTGGTCTATCCTTTTTTATCTAAAAAGCCTAAAATAGTGGGTTTTAAAAGATCTGGTAGAAAATCAAACACGCTTTCAAAATATTTTAAATACTCTATTGCCGATAAAATAGTGGTAGTATCTAAAAAAGTTTATGAGGAGCTTTTAGAAGAAGATTTTTTTAGAGATAAGCTTAGATTGATCCAAAGCGGGATAGACTTATCGAGGTTTAAAAGAGCAAGCGATGATGAGAAAATAGCCCTTCGCAAGAAATACAATCTACCACTTGACAAACATATATTTGTAAATGTGGCCAATTACAACCCTGAGATAAAAGGTCATATCGATATACTAAAAGCCTACAAACAAATAGAAAAAGACAATACCATGCTCTTGTTTGTGGGGCTTTTAACAGATAAAGACGCTATGAAAGAAGCATCTTCTTTTGGTATAAAACATTTTTTAGGGCTTGGGTACAAAGAAGATGTAGAATATATTTTGAGAGCTTGCGATAGTTTTGTGCTTGGCTCAAGGTTAGAAGGTATAGCAGGAGCGCTTTTACAGGCTATGGCAAGTGGGCTCGTTTGTATAAGTACAAATGTGGGTGGTATATCAGAGTATATGAAAGACGGGATAAATGGATTTTTAATCCCTCCAAAGGATATAAATGCTATGGCAAACATCATGGAAAAGGTACTAAATTTGGATAGTAATGTTAGAGAGCATATAATTCAAAATGCTATTGCTACTTCAAAAGAGTATAGCATAGAGAATATGCTATCAAAGTATGTAAAATTGCTGGAAGAGTTGTATTAGATATAATAAAATATCTAAAGCGGATGTGGCGGAATTGGCAGACGCGTAGGACTCAGGATCCTATGGTGAAGAGCCGTGTGGGTTCAAGTCCCACCATCCGCATGTAATATCCTGTATAATTTTTATAGGATGAATATACTAGCTATTGGGGATGTGATAGGAAGAACTGGTAGAAGGGTTTTAAAATCGATATTGCCGCATGTTTTGAAAGAATATGAAGTAGATTTTGTGCTTTTAAATTGCGAAAACGCAGCTGGTGGTTTTGGTATAACTTTAAAGGTTTATGAAGAGCTAAAAGCTCTTGGGGTAGATGTGTTTACCTCTGGAAATCACATATGGGACAATAAAGAGGTTTTTAGCTTTATAGATCAAAAAGAAGACATATTAAGACCAGCAAACTATCCAGATGGGGTGCCAGGTAGAGGTTTTGGTATTTTTAATAAAAACCAAAAACAAATTCTTGTGTTAAACCTTATGGGTAGAGTTTTTATGGGAAATCCAGCGTTAGAAAATCCTTTTTTTGTGGCAAAAGATATACTTTCTAAGTATTATTTTGACATAGCTATAATAGATTTTCATGCAGAAGCCACTGCCGAAAAATACGCTTTTGCCCTTTACATAGAAAACGAGTTTAAAGATGTGGCCAACAAGATATTTATTTACGGCACTCATACTCATGTGCCCACCGCTGACGCTTTTTTATTTCCATCTGGTATGGCATATGTAACAGATATAGGAATGACTGGAGCTTGGCATAGTATAATAGGTACAGAGTACGCAGCTATTACAAAATACCTAAACGGCATCCCGGCAAGGTTTGAAGTGGATAAATCTCAAGGTATATTTAATGCAATCTTATTAAAAGCCGAAGATACGATAGAATCTATAAATAGGCTACAAATATTTGAAAATGTAATATAATAATTAAATGGCAAACGTTTTTGAAATAGATATAAAAGAGGTCGTTGCGAAATTACAAAAGGGTAAAGATTACAATATATATACTTTGTATAGGGATGTACCTATCAACATAAAGGTACCCTTTTCTTGGTTTAACATTTCTAAAACTAGCGAGGTTTATTTGGCTTTTAATTGGAAAAATACATCTATGAAGCATGCTTTTAAAACTGGAAACTCAGTGTATGTGAAGATTGTTATACCATACCAAAACACAGAACTCTCTTTTTATATAAAATGTAGCGTTTTTTCAAGTGCTGGAGATGAGCTTGTGCTTGTGGCAGATTCCTTAATAGAGTTACCGCCTTTTCTAAAAAGATCTAGCGTAAGAGTGGAGTTTGATTATAAGCATAAAGCTTATGCAAAGTTGTGCCTTAAGGATTTGGACGAATGTTTTTCAAACCCACCGTTAAAAAATATTAGCGAAACTGGTTTTGCTATAAAAATAGAAAAAAATGAAAACAAGGACATAATATTAGATAAAATAGATAAAATAAAAGATTTAGCAAAAAGGGATGCTCTTCTTGATGTTGAGCTTTATATAGATGGCGATATCGTTAGGAGTAAGGCTAATCTAGTAAATATATACGAAGAAGAAGACGAGTTATACGCTGGCTTTAAGATGTCTGTGGATAAAAAAGATGCTGCAAAGTTAAGATCTATCATTATGAAGCTTCAACAAGAGATAATTCAAGAGATAAAATCTCTATGAAAAAATGAAAAAAAATATATTTTTTTTATTTCTGATTTTGGCTTTCATAATTAGCTCTTGTGCTAAAAAGCCCTTCAACAACGAATGTATGTCAAAACTATATCAGGGTGATTTTAGATTGGCGGTGTTTGAAGGCCATAACGAACTTATAAAAAATCCCAAAAACCCAGCAGCTAGCCTTTGTCTTGGAATTATGAGCGAGATAAACGGAGATTATCAAGATGCTGTAGTGTTTTTGAAAAATTCTCTTGACAATACAAAAAATATAACGATGATGTCAGAGGCAGAAAGCTATCTTTGTAAAGTTTTTGCCATGAGCGGGGATTTAAATAAAGCCTCGATGCACTGCCAAAACGCTATGAAGTATAACCCAACGGGCGATGCTCTTGCAATAGCCTTAGAATCGGAAGGTTTTTTAGAAAGCGCTAAAAAAAACTACCAAAAGGCTATAGAGTATTTTGATGAGGCTTTAAAACATGCTAAATCAGATTTTATAAAATCAGATATAATGGCTTTAAAAGGTCTTGCTTATTATCACATAGGAAATCTTGATAAGGCGAAATCTATTTTAGAAAAAGCTCAAAAACTTGCCAAAAAATCAAAAAACCACGATGCAAGGGCTGTAGCCTTGCTCTCTTTAGGCGAGATAGCAAGAGAAAACAAGGATTATAAAGACGCCTTGACGCTTTTATCAGAAGGCTATCAAGAGGCTCTGGAAGCGGATGATAGTTATTGGGAGTCTATGGCGTATGCGTATCTTGGTTTTTATTATAAAGATATGAATGACCCCATAAAAGCTAGAGCCTATATCCAAGGAGCTATAGAATATCTCAATCAAATACATGCAGATAAAGAGGTACAATATCTTCAATCTTGGTTAAATGGATTACAATAAACTAAAGATATTTTTTAGGCTTTTAAGGGTAAAACAATATACAAAAAATCTAATGCTTTTTATCCCTATTGTCTTTGCAAGGGAAGTGTTTAATAAAACTTTGTTCTTAAATACAAGCCTTGTCTTTATAGGATTTTGCCTTATAGCATCTTCCACATACATATTAAACGATATAATAGATGCGCCAAAAGACAGGCTTCACCCTAAGAAAAAAAATAGGCCCATAGCAAAAGGTGATATATCTATCAAACTTGCATCTTTGATAGGAATATGTTTGTTTATAACAGGGTCTATCCTTGTGATTAGAGTCTCAATGCTTGCCTTTGCCATGTCTATGGTGTATGTATTGAATAGCCTTGTTTACAGCTTTTATTTTAAGAAAAAACAGCTTTTTGATGTGTTTTTTATAGCCTTTGGTTTTTTGATAAGGATATATATAGGAGCTTTTGCAGCGTCTGTAGATGTGTCTCCTTATTTGTTTTTAGATATGTTTTTTATAAGCCTTTATCTTGGTTTTGGTAAAAGAAGGTATGAGTTATTTACAATGGAAGAAAAAAGTGAGGACTTTAAAGAGGTTTTAAAGTATTACAGCGTTTATTATCTTGACCAGCTTATGGTAATATCTGCTACTTTGGGACTTGGCATATATACTATGTATACTCTAAGTATACCCAGTAAAATATTTTTTTACAGCGTTATAATAGCTACGTTTGGTATATTTAGATATTACCACATAACCCATAATTTAAAAAGCGGAGAACCCTCAGAAGAGCTTTTAAACGATAAGCTTATACTTCTTAGCGCTATAGCTCTTGTGTTGTACGACGGGGTTATACTATACTTTCATTTTTAAAACCCAGATAAAGAAGATTTTAAAATACCGTTTAACTTATCTATAGCTTTTAGAGTAGAAGGTTTTAAGTTCTTATCAAGAAAGCTTAAGACTTTAGGGTTAAAATAAGATACAAAAGTTTTGCCTTCTTTTTGGTATATCACGATCCTACAAGGGGCAAAAGCTCCTATATCTTTAAAATCGCTCAATATATATCTTCCCCATTTGGCGTTGCAAGAGTATAATATGTCTACATTTTTTGTTTGATATTGATGAGGTACTGTCATATCGTTTGATTCTAAAGAGCTTTTTATAAATGTTTTAGCATCGTTAAAATCCATATTGTAGGGCATATTTACAAAAAGCGCTAAACTCTGATATGAAGAAGGTTTTGATATGTTAAACTTTAGATCTTCTAATATCGTATTTTGTATATCTTTCAAAGTTTTTAGGCTTTTAGTATCATAACCTATTAAAAGCCCAACATAATAAATATTTGGGACTACTATGTAAGATTTGCCATTTTCTTTGTAGGTTAAAACGCTAAAAGGCAATGCATTACCGATTAGGGGATTTTTTTCTAACAGCTTGTCTGTATATTTCGTATTGTAGATATATACTTTGTATGGTATGAAGTTTTTATCGTAGGCTTCCATTGTTTTTTGTATATCAAAAATATACAAAAGCTTAAAATCTTTGTTGAGATTTTTTATATAAGAGGCCGGAGCCTCTTCTTTGAAGTATATTGGGTTTGCATAAGCTAATCCTACACCAATAAGGAGTCCAACGCCAAACAATATTTTTTTCATAAACCCTCCTATGTGGTAGTGTAGTTGTATGGTTCGTCCAATACTTTGAAAAGATTTCTTGGGTTTGTGTTTATCTCTATGTGTTTTTTGGATTTTATATAATCTATCAAAAGCTCGTATGCAGGTATTGGCTTTGCATCTTGAACTAAGGTACCTATTTTGTAAAGCTCACCACCATATGTGGCAGCTACATACTCTTTGTTTGGTTCTAAGTCTTTGCCATTTATTTTTATCACTTGAAATCTCTTGCCTTCTGGTTCATTTATCTTTATCTCATAATATACGTTTTTTGATAGTCTCGGCATATCTCCGCCTTGTTGGTATATGGGATTTGGATTAAATACGTTGTCTGCCATATCCTCTAATAGAGATCTTATTTGAGAGCCTTTTAGCTTGAAAACGTAGACGTTTGGATATGTGATAGCGGTAAAATCGTATACATCGTTTATGGTTATATCCTGACCAGGTAATAACGTAGCTCCCCATCTATACCCCGGTGAAAATACTATATCAATACCATGATAATAATCCATTATTGCATCGTTTGCAAGCTCATCAAATGTGCTGTAAAATGTATCTCTTTTATATATCAGTGAAGATGTGGTGCCTATTTTTGTATTTAGCTTTTCCTCATATGGAGCAAATACCTCTTTTAAAAGCTTTTCAGAATCTTCGTCTGGTTTTATGATGTTTGTAGCCACTGGTATAAGTTTAAAGGATATATCTTGAAGTTTTCCTTTGGAGGCTTTTAGGTCAATCCTACCTACAAACTTGCCGTGAGATCCTGCCACCACTATATACGTGTTGTTGTATCTTAAGACTTTTGGTGTTATATCGTGAGTGTGTCCACTTATTATGATGTCTATACCATGTACATACTTGGTAAGGGCTATATCAAGAGGTAATCCGTCGTGAGATTGGAGTATCACTACATCTACTTTGTGTTTGTCTCTTAACTCATTTACATATTTTTGCATAGAATCCATGTTTATACCAAAAGTCCAACCCTCTACAAACTTAGCTGGGTTTGATATGGGGGTATATGGGAAAGAGTTTCCTACTATTCCTATTTTTACACCACCTATTTCTTTTACCACATATGGTTTAAAGGGAAGCTCTCCAAACTCATCTTGTATGTTTTGAGATATAAACTCTCCTTTAAATTCTTTTATGCGTTTTAGAAACTCTTCTTTTCCGAGGGTAAAATCCCAATGCCCTACAAAAAGATCATAACCCACTAAATTCATCCAATCTAACATGGATTTTCCTTTGGTAAAAAGGGTGATGGCGGATGTAGCAAGTGTATCGCCGTTGTCTAATATAAGAGTGTTTTCTCTGCCTCTTTCATGGACTATATCTTTTATTATACGGGCTATATGAGAAACCCCGCCCATTATGCCGTATTTGTGGGCAAGCTCTATAAAATGTACATTTGTATCAAAATAACAATCTAACGTATCTGGTTTTAAGCCGTAAAACTTTAAAAACTCATAACCTGCTATAAACCCAGGAGTACCTGCTAAGTTTTTAGGACCTACTAAGTTTGCAGGCTCTCTAAAATAAAGGGGTTTCATATGACCATGGGTATCTGTGGTAAATACAATACTAGCTTTACCAACTGGCCTAAAGCTCATTAAGTCATCGTATGTTAACTTGTTTACTTTTGCTACAGCACTTATAGGGTCTGTAGCTATTCCTACACCTACTACGCTAAGAAGTTCTAAAAAGTCTCTTCTAGTAAGGTTCATATAAACTCCCTCAAGAAAGCTCTAAATTAAAATCATGCTCAAAGCTTTTACCGTGGTTATCGGTAAATACCATCTTTACAGTGCCAGCTTCAATAGCTTTAAAATCAAGACCAAATATTGGATTAGAAGATACACCTGGACCATTGTGTATGGTAGCTATCTTTTGGCCGTTTAAAGATATATCTATTGTAGTTATATAGTTTGCTGGTATAAGTTTACCGGTTTTTGGGTCTTTTATGGTACCTGGGTCCATTGGATGATTTACCAAAAACATCAACTTCGCTACATCACCTTTGTTAGGCTTGTTTGGTATAACTCTTACTATAACTGGTACGCTCATAAAACCTCCTTATCCACAGCCGCCTACTGTTACTTTGGTAAATTTAAAATCTCCTACTAAAGATCCGTCTTTTAAAAGCGCAATACCTCTTACATACGAACTTTGAGCCATTCTTATGGGTACTTGAAAGAATGCTTTTCCACTAAGAGGAGTAAGTTCTATATAAGATATATGTGGATCTGGGTTTTCATCTACAAATATATGAAGAGATTTTATATCCTCTATGGGATAATCTACTTCTACAGATACCGGCACATGAAGTCCATTTTCTGCTATGGTAGGAGCGCTTAATTTTACCTTAGGATCTTGCTTTACATCTTTTAGGCTTTTACCAAAAACCTTTTGAAGGGATTTTTCTATTTTCTCTAAACCCTTTTTATCCTCTTGGGGTGTTGCTGGGGCACCAAGAGATAAAATAGGAACTTCAAAAAGTGGGGCTAATGTTAGTCCAAGCCACGCACCGGTGCCAAGTTTAAATAACTCTCTTCTGTTTAACATGAAAGGCCTCCTTTTTTAGCATTTAAACATACGTAGTTTAAGGTTTTTAAAAACGCTTTTGGGTTCATATCTCCAAAGGTTTTAAAGATAATGGTGTTTGACTTCGGATTTATAAATATAGATGTTGGAGTACCAA
>Ga0081474_115893_pt1 | contig 19013 bp, 23 predicted proteins | sample OneHunmetagenome_2_FD_70978 | JGI IMG/M metagenome (GOLD analysis project Ga0081474, IMG submission 70978) | Ferrous microbial mat communities from One Hundred Spring Plain, Yellowstone National Park, USA v2 (version 2) | ecosystem: Environmental > Aquatic > Non-marine Saline and Alkaline >... | reverse complement strand
CCCGCCGGGATTTGAACCCGGGATCTCCGGCTTGCAAGGCCGACATCCTACGACTAGACTACGGGCCCAATTATTAAATTTCTTAATATTTATTTTTATATAAATTTGTTTTTGGAATAAAAGATTGAATAATATTTTTTATTTAAAATTGAAGAAAGCAATTATGCGGCGGAGGGGATTTGAACCCCTGACGGATCTACTCCACTGGGTCTTGAGCCCAGCCCCTTTGTCCGCTCGGGCACCGCCGCTTAATAATTATATTTAGAAATTTTAATAATTTAAATAATATGGATAAGGGTGTATTTATTATATTAGATGGATTGGGTGATAATTTAATTAAAGAGTTAAGATATAAAACACCATTAGAAGATGCTAAAAAACAAAATATTGATAAATTGGTAAGATATTCTGAATGTGGATTATTATATATAAAAGAAAGAGGATACATTCCAAGATGTATTGAATCAAATTTATCATTATTAGGTTATGATTTTAAATACAATGAATTAATATTTAAAGCATTGGTATATAAAGAATTAAAAGAAAACCAGTTTTTAATTGAAATAGAATCAAAAGAATATCCAAAAATAGAAGATATATATGATATAATAAAATATAAAGATAATGATTATATTTTGATTTTTGATAATTATGATAAGGAAATAATTGAAAAATTAAAGAAATATAAAATAAAAAATAAAATAATATATAAGGGTTTAAATAAAGAAGATCTATTTGAAAATAAATATAAATTAAAAGCATTATATTTATCTTCAAGTCTCATTCATTTATCAATTGCAAAATATTTGAAAATTGATTATGAAAAACCTTTAGGAACTACTGGAAAAAGTAATGAGAATTTATATTCATTTTCAGAATATGCAATAGCGAATAGGAATAAATATGATATGATATTTATTCATATAAGGGCTCCAGATATTTTATCTCATTTGAAAAATCCATTTAAAAAGAAAAAAATGATTGAAGAAATTGATGAATATCTAATAAAGAGAATAAAGGAATATTTTGATTTAATATTAATTACTGGAGATCATTCTACATCATCAATTAAAGGGAGGCATATTTCAGATCCTGTACCAGTTATGATACATTCAAAATATTCAAGATATGGTTTTGTAAAAAATTTCTCTGAAAGAAAATGTATAAAAGGAACTTTGGGAATATTAAGTTCAAAAGATATTATAAAAATATTTATTGATAGATTAAAATAATTATTGTTCCTGTTTAGCTAATTTTTCTAATAGAGAAGGATCTATTTTTTCTAATTCTTCTGGTTTTATTTCTGATATATCTTTTATATTTATTCTATCAGGTAATTTATCTGTTGGTCTTAATATTCTAACCTGAACTCCAAGTACTCCAGAAGGTAATTTTGCATGTTTTATATTTTTTCCAATTATTTTATTTAATTCTCCAGATTTTTTAATATATCCTCTTTGTTCTCTTATTGTAGATGTTCTATCCCCAATTATTTTTCCAGTAACCCTTACTTCAATACCTAAGGCACCAGCCTGCATTACTTGTTCCATCACCCTTTGCATAATTCTCCTTATTGCCCTATTTCCATATCTTTCTATTTGAGATGCAATTAAATCTGCAACGATTTCAGAATCTAACAATGGGTTTTCTATTCCAACAACTTCTATATTTGGATCCTTAACGTTTGCAATATTTTCTACAATTTTCTTAATTTCATCTAAATTTTCATTTGCTCTTCCTAGAACTAATCTAGGTCTTGCACAATATATAATAACCTTTGTACCCATTGAAATTTTGAAATATTCAACTTTACTAATTAATTTACCTTTAAATCTATTTTTTAAAGTTTTATCCAAAATTGCCTGTATTTTTTGTTCCTTTAAAAGTTCTTCTATATTTTTTGATGCCATTCTTCTAATATTTGTTTAACAATTTGTTTTAAGCCTTTTCTTTTCAATTTTTTAGATGTATCCAATGATTCTAAATATAATCCATATATTTTGATATGAGATGTTTTCTTATGAACAGTTATTAATGTTCTTCTTATTCCACCAGGACCTGTTTTTATTTTTACAACTCTCAATCTTCCAGGAAACTTATTTCCCTTAGAAACATTAACAGAAACAATTACAACTTTATTAGGATCTAAACCTATATTTTTTGCATTATTTTCTAAAGAATTTAATAATTTAATAAAATATTTTGAAACCTTAATTGGATATCTTCCATATGAAACTTTTCCCATTACATTTTTATGGTGTGCTTGTTTTTTATGATATCTATAATATGGAACTGCAACCTTTTTTTCAATAACCATTTCTAAATATTTCTTTGCATATGGTATTGTTAAATATTTAATAAATCTCCCAACCATTTCAGAATCTTTTCTAGATATTGGTAAATTATTAGATGATAAAGTAACAATTTTTTTATTCTCTTTTAATAATGATACTAGTTTTGAATCCATTTAGACATCTATATATAAAAATATTTATAAAACATATAATATATGCTAGATAGGTTTTTTGAATTATTTGTAATTGTCCTAGTAATATTTTTTATTACTTTATTATTAATGGAAAAAGTTTCTTATATTTATAATATTAATGAAAAATATCAAATTATATATAATCAATTTATGGATGGAAGAGTTTTAATTAAGGAAATTACAGAACATTATACTAATAATATTTGTAATTTAACATCAAATAATTTTGATCCAAATATAATGGATAATTTAGCAAGTTTTCCATATGAAATAATATATGAAAATTTAAGTAATATTAGTCAAGAATATATTTTTAGTAATGATAATATAACAAACATCCAAAATAATTATATAGAATTTAATAGGGTTTGTTATTATGATGGCTCATTATTTTTAGTTAGAGTATCGGTTCAATGAGGTCTTTTAGTATATCAATATTTATTGAATTGGTAGTTGTAATAATTGTTTTATATTTTATTTTAACTTCAACATATTATAGTAACTTTTATATTAGAGGATATAATAAGGAAGATCTATATGCATCATTAATATCAATAAATTATATGTATCTAAATAATACTCAACAACTAAACAATAGTTTATATCAAATTGTTACAAATATTTTACCATATTATTATGTTGAAATAAATGGACAAGTTGTATTTAATAATATAAATTTAAATGAATCAGAACAGGGAATTGAAACATTTTATATTATTAATGGCTCAATAGATTATGTAGATATATATTGGAAATGAGATCCCAATTTATTCTATTATATTTAATTTTAATATTATTTATTACATTGTACTTTGTCTCAAATTTGCAAAACAGTTTCTATTATCAACCAAATATTGGTAAATATATTGCAGAAGATTTTTATGTTAAATTATTATTATATCCAAATTATTCCTTCATTATAAATCAAACATATTATAATATCTGTTTAGAAGAGAATATAACTTGTTATGATAATGGAACAAATATAATAGTTATAACTCAAAATTCTGAATATATATTAAGTAACCCATAGCCCCCATCGTCTAGTCCGGTCCAGGATACGGGGTCCTCATCCCCGAGACCCGGGTTCAAATCCCGGTGGGGGCAAATTATAATTTTAATTGTAAATCTTGTAAAGTATTCAAAGAAAATATAGTATTAAATGTTAGATGTTAGTAATTTTTCTCGAGAGTTTGAAAAAATTCTTATAAATCATAAGATTTTATAAAAATTCTTTAAAATAAACCCTTATGGAAAATTCTAATGAAAATATAAAATTTGGTATGTGTCTTGAATGTAAAGTAAGAGAAAAAGATTCTTCTGAAAAGAAACTTTATCAATGCCCTTATTGTAAAAATTGGTTTTGTGAAAAACATGTAGAACCAAAATTAGTAATGACTTGGAGTGCAATAGAAAGAACTAGAGATCGTATTTTAAAAGAAAAACTTTATGAAGAATGGAGGAAAGAAGGTCATCATCCATGTTCTGTTTGGACAATGCAATATTTTGAAAGTTTTGAAATAAAGGAAAAAGAAGAAAGAGAAAAATTTTCGAAGGCTTTAAATAACATAGAAAAAACGGAAAAAAGTAATCTATATTATAAATCTTCAAAAAAATTTCTTAAAAAGAAAATATCTTCTAAAGATGTAGCAGTTATATCAATATTAATTTTATGTCTTTTTTTGATCTTATTAAGTTATTTTACATCTGTACGCAATATTACAATATCTCTCTTTATTCTTCTTGTTTTAGCTCTTATAATTGTAATTTTCAGATAGTTATTTGCAAAAACTCTATTAGATAATCTAATAAAAATAGTCAAGGTTCTTAATATTTTTGATTATTAGTTTGTGAATAAAACATTTCATCAATCTATAAAGATACTAAATTTATGTTCTAGATTTTTTCATTAAATATTGTGTAGTTAGTTAATATAAGCTATCTTAATATTTTCATAAAATATAAATTAAGAAAAAATTTTATTCACCAGCCCAAACACATTTTCCACCTTGTTCCTTTATCATTCCTTTATTCATGTATCTTGTAATTAATGCTTTTACAACTGTTGGTTTCTTTCCTAATTTATTTGCTATTTGTTGTGCTAATTTATCTACTTCATCCTTTGATACACCTTTTTTAAATGCAGATTCTATTTCTGCCCTTAATTGAGATGGTGTTGCCATAAAGAATATATGGGTGAAATGATTATAAACTTTAAATAAAAAATCTTATAAACTATTTATTTAAAACCTCTTTTTCATTCTTTAATATTCCTAAATCCTTAAGATAAATTAAAACAGCTCTTTTGCTCTTAAACTCATTACTTTTAGCTCTTTTATATAAATCCCTATATAACTTTTTATCAATTATGTTCTTCTCCTTTAATTCTCTTAATAAATTCCTTATTGCCCTTATTCTTTTGATCCAATTTTCTTTCTTGTCTAATCTAGCTTTTCTACCTCCTTTTCTAGATCCTGCTCCTCTTCTCCTTCCTTTTTTCTTCTGTTCTTTAATATAATTTGCCCATGTTCTAGACTGACCTTTAACTTGTTTTACCCTTATTATTCCTTTATCAATTAAATCTAAAATGTCGGATCTACTTAAAGCTTTAGATACATCCTGTATCTTATTGGGATTTATCCATATCCTATCTTTTCCAACACTAAGGATTTTAGATGCTAATTTTCTTTGTAATGATAGATCCATTATTTAATCATTACTTCCCCACCAATGTTTTTAACCTTTTCTATTGCCATCTCCGAAGCTTCTCTTACATATATTTTCATTTTCTTGCTAATTCTTCCAGCTCCCAATAATTTATCAACACCTATTTCATCTAGATCAATTATATAATATTCCCCATCATTTTTTATTATTCCTTCTGATAATAAATAATCGAAATATTCTTCTATATCTCCTAGATTAATTATGGATTTTTCAATATTATATTTAATACTTGTAAATCCTTTCTTATCTTCAAATCTTTCTGGATATTCCTTAATTAATTTAATATATTTTTGTTTCTTAAATCTCCATCCAGAGAAACCTGCACCACCTCTATTTCCTCTACCTCTATTTCTATCATTATATCCTCTTCTAGCATATCTTTGTCCAAGATATTTCCTATATTTTCTCTTTCTGTGAGCAACCATAGATAACCAAATATTTTATTAAACAATTTTTAAATTTAATATAATGTATAATTTGCCATCAGGATTAAGGGATTTTTCCAATGAAATAAAAATATTAAGAAATAAAATATTTAGTAAAATAGAAGAAATATTTAAAAGATTTGGATTTGATCCAATAGAAACCCCAACGATAGAATATTGGGATATAATGAAAGGGAAATATGGGGAAGAAGCTGAAAATAAATTAATATGGAGATTTAAATTACCATATTCAGATAAAGAATATGCATTAAGATATGATCAAACAATACCTTTAGCAAGATTTTTTTCAAATCATAGACCAAATTTACCATTTAAAAGATATGTAATAGACAAATCTTATAGATATGAAAATCCACAAAAGGGAAGATATAGAGAGTTTTATCAGGCAGATTTTGATATAGTGGGATCAAAGGAGCCAGAATCTGATGCAGAGATATTAAATATTGTAAATTTTATATTTAAAGAATTTAATTTTTCGAATTATAAGATTGTAATAAATGATAGGGAATTCTTGAGATTTGTTTTTGAGAAAAATTTAAATATAAATGAAGAAAAAATAAAGAAAGTATATACAATAATAGATAAGTTAGATAAAATTGGGATAGAAAATGTAAAAAGAGAATTAAATAATGTTGTTGGGGAATTGTCTGATAAAATTGTTGAAATAATATCATTAAAGAATCAGGAAGTAATTGATTATTTATCAAAATATGAAGAAATATCAAAAGAAATAAATTATTTTAATAATATTTTAGATCTATTAAATGATAAAAGTAAAATAGAAATAAATTTATCGTTAGTAAGAGGTTTAGATTATTATACAGGTATGATATATGAAGCAATTGTTGAAAAACCAAGAATTGGATCCTTATCTGGGGGAGGAAGATATGATAATTTGTTAAAATTATTTACAAATGAGGAAATACCTGCTGTTGGCGGAAGTATTGGGGTAGAAAGATTAATTGATGTAGGAATAGAATTGGGAATATTTAAGATTGATAAAAAAACATATACAGAAATATGTGTAGTATATTTTGAAGATACATTTAAAGATGCATGGAATATATGTAATAAATTGAGAGAAATCGGATTAAATTGTTATATTGATTTAATGAGAAGAGATTTTGATAAGCAAATAAAATATGCAGTAGATAAAGATATAAGGTTCTTATTAATTGTTGGAAAAAAAGAATTATCGGAGAATAATGTTTTACTACAAGATAGGTATACAAAGGAAAAAATCAAAATTTCAATCAACAATTTAGAAGATATCTACAGAATAGTAAAAAATAGGATTGGTAATAGTTATTGATAGGTTATTAATATTATAAATATTTTTTATTGGGATAAAGAAAATCTTAAAAATTCTATTTATAAAATTTATCAAAATAAAATTTATAAATTTCAAAAGCGTATTATATAGGCATCACTTTTATTTTTGTATAAAATAAGACTTATATATACTACTTTGAAATTTATAAATTTTACTTCCCATATACAATACCTTTTGTAAATACCCAATTAATTATAGCAGCAATAAATATTGCAATAAGTTGTGATATCAAGTAATTTATTCCAAATATATAATAAAATAATAAGGCAGATAAATATTGAATAGGTTTTGATAATAAACCTCTTCCTCCAAAAAATAATAAAAATCTTTCTAAAAGTTTTCTCTTTTTAATTTTAAATACAAACAAATCATTTAAAATGAAATTCCATATAATTGAAATTAAAATTGCCAGGAAAGAGGAAATATAAAAAGGAAGATAAAATATTAATAAGTATAAAGCTAATAAGTTAATAACAATTCCAGATAATCCTACCAAATAGAACTTTATAAATTGAAAGATATCGAATAATAAAAAAACCTGTTTTAGATATGAAAAAATTATCCTTTTACCCAATTTAGATTTTCCATGTTTTCTTTCTTTAAATGTATATGGAATTTCTATTAATTTATTATAATTTACTTTTACTAATATATCTAATAGAACCTTATAACTAAATGGATCAGAAATTTTAAAGTTATTTAATAGATCTTTTTTTATTAAAAAATATCCACTTAATGGGTCCTTTACTTTCAATATTTCTGGTAGAAAAATATATGCAATAAATATTGATGTTTTTGATATAAATTCTCTTATAATATTCCAATTTTCTATTTTCCCTCCTTTAATATATCTTGATGCAATAACCAGATCATAACCATCTAAAGCCTTTTCATACATTTTTCTTAATAATTCTGGTGGATGTTGTAGATCAGCGTCCATTAATACAATATATTTTCCATTAGAATGTTTTATTCCATCTATAAAGGCGGAAGATAAACCTTTTCTATATCTTCTTTCAATAATTTTTATATTTTTATATTTTCTTTTTAATTCTTCTATTTCTTCGATTGTTCCATCTTTTGATCCATCGTCTACAAAAATTATTTCATATTTTATATCATTTAAGCTTTCTCTTATTCTTTTTAATAATTCATTAATATTTTCTTTTTCATTTAATGTTGGTATTATTATTGATATATCTATATTCATTGATTATTTTAATTCCCTTATTTACTTTAAAAATATTTCTCTATATTATCATTAAATGACAAGATTGGGTGGTACAAATAAAGTAAATCATGTTATATGCAGAAGATGTGGTAGAAAAACATATAATCCTGATAAGGGATATTGCTCGCATTGTGGATTTGGAAGAAGTAGTAAAATAAGGGCTTATGTATGGTCATATAAATTTAAAAGAAAATGGTAGAAGAACAAAAAGAAGTTGAAGAAGTAAAAAAAGAACAGGAGGCTTTAGAGAGAATAGGATCACAAAAGTTTAATTTACAATCTTGGAATCCAAAAACAAATCTTGGTAAATTGGTAAAAGAGGGAAAAATAAATTCAATTGAACAAGTATTTAAAGGTGGGTATAAAATATTGGAACCAGAAATTGTAGACGCATTAATACCAGATTTAAAATATGAATATATTAGATTATCATTATCTAAAGGTAAATATAGAAGGCCAAAGTTTGTAAAGATGGTTCAGAGAAAAACTGCTGAAGGTAATAAGACATCTTGGGTTTCTGTTGCCGTTGTTGGAAATGAAAATGGATATGTTGGGGTTGGGATGGGAAAATCTTCAGATATTGCCTTATGTATGGAAAAGGCATTAAGAAATGCAAAATTAAATATTATACCAATTGCGAGAGGTTGTGGATCTTGGGAATGTGCATTCAAGACTCCACATTCTTTACCATTTAAAGTTGAAGGATCTTATGGTTCTGTTAGGGTTGTTCTTTTACCAGCTCCAAGAGGAGTTGGATTGGTAGCATCAGAAGAAATGGAAAAGATATTTAGATTAGCAGGTATAAAGGATCTATGGATGAAATCTTTTGGACAGACTAGGAGGAGATATAACTTTGCAATGGCAGTTTATAATGCATTAAGAAAAACAGTAGAATATAGAATTAAGGAAGAATATGCCAAATATTCTGGATTGAAGATTGGATTTGTATAAAATGGGATTATTAGCTATTGTAAGGATAAAAGGAACTGTTAAGGCAAATGAAGAAATAAAAGATACATTATATTTGTTAAGATTAAGAAGAAATAATTATGCAGTAATAATGAAAGATACAAAAGATATAAGGGGAATGATAAAAAAAGTTGAACCATGGGTTGCATGGGGTGAAATTGATAAAGAAACATTAAAGGAATTATTATTAAAGAGAGGAAGATTGGAGGGAAATAAAAGGTTAACAGAAGATTATATTAAACAAACATTAAATGTGGATATTGATACATTTGTTGAAAAATTATCAAATAATGAAATAGATTTAGATTCAATACCAAAAATAAAAAAGATATTTAGACTAAAACCTCCATCAAAAGGATATCCAAGAAAGGGTATAAAGGTTCCATATAATCAAGGTGGAGCATATGGGTACTATGGAAAAGATATAAATATATTATTAAAGAAAATGATATAAAATGGCGAAGAGACCTTGGAAAATATTCAAAGAAATTGAAAGACCATATACAAGATTTTCATATAGTAAATCATATAATAAAATCCCAGGTGCTCCAGTATCAAGGTTAAGGATGCAGATTATGGGGATGACAAATATACCAAAAGATCAATGGAAATATGTCGGACATCTAATTGCATTGCATAATGTTCAAGTATCAGATTATTCTTTAGAATCTGTAAGAACTAATATATTAAAATACTTAGAAAATGAAGTAAAAGAATTCCTATTTATTGTAAGAAAATATCCTCATCATGTTGTAAGAGAACATTCATTGGTATATGGTGCAGGTGCAGATAGAATTTCACAAGGAATGAGGCATTCATTTGGAAAGCCCTCTACAAGAGCTGCGCAAGTATACTATAAAGATATTGTTTTATCGATATATTATAATAAGCAAGAGTTTACAGATAGGATAAGTTTTTATTTAGATGTAGCAAGAAAAAAATTAGCAGGAAAATATAAGAAGTATATAGGAGAAAACAAGCCAGAAGAAATCATTTTATCATCTGTTGTCTAGATATTTCATACTCCAATAATAATAATTTTTTCAAATCTTTTATATCCTTAGAGATAAATAATCTTCCCCTTCCATATTTTACTATTTCTTTTGCAATTTTTTCTCCTTCATTATTTAATTGTATTCCAATTATAGATATATAATAATATTGACTTAATTCTTTAGCTAACCTTAAAGTTCTTTCTATAGGATTTTTTCCTTTTGTTGGCAGTGCATCTGTTATTAATATTACATGCCCATTTTTACCTTTATTTAATAAATAATTAAATGTTAGAGCAATATCTGTACTTCCATTTGGTATAATCCTTAATATATCTATTATATCTTTTAATCCTCTAATATTATTATATTCTTTAACAATCTTATCATTAAATAATATTATATCTAATAGGTTATTATCTTCTAATATCTTTGATATTAATAATATTAAAGCCTTTTTTGCTTCAAATATTTTTTCTCCAATCATACTTCCAGATACATCTAATAGAATTATATATTTACCACCTTTGTTTTCTCTATTAACATTAACAACAAACCTTACAACATCTTTATTCTTTATATATTTTTTTATTGTTTCTTTTATATCAATTTTATTATATTTATCCCCTATACCAAAATATTTTTTATAAAATTCTTCATCATTTCCCATATAATATGAGGAATATTTTCCATATTCAAATATTCCTTCAATATCCTTTTCTATATTTCCTATTAAATATTTAGAATATTCCATTAAAGATTTTTCAGTCAGTTCTCCATTTTCATCTATATATCCTTCAATAGTTAATATTTCCTTTATTTTGTTTAAAGATTTCCTAAATTCTTTATTAAACCTATAATCTTTATCCTCTCTTATCCTTTTTTCATCATATTCAGTTAATTTTGATAATATATCTGAATATTCTCTTTTATTTTCCATAATTTTATCTATATCAAATATCGGATATCCTTCTTTTATCATTTTTTCAATCAATTCATTTATATTTTTCTTAATATCTTTTGAACTATATTTAAAAGATTCTCCACGTCTATTAATTAAATTTTCTGAATCAACTCCGAAAGTCCTTTCCAATTATAAAAGAATTCCATTGATTTTTTATATATTCTTCTTCATTTATTTCCATTTTATATGATGGTTTTAATCTTATCCTATGTGGTAATATTGATAGTAGAGATTCAAATATATGTTGAATTTCAACATTTCCTTTCTTATCTATTATCGCCAAAGCTTGTGCTTTTTCATAAATACCAATTGTAGATCTAACCGATGGTCTCTTTTCCAATTTATCATCTTTTCTTAATTTTTGTATAAATTCAATTGTTAATTCCAATAATTTTTCAGGAAAATTAACATCCAAACTTTTCCCATATTTTAATATAATCATCTTTTCTTCTTCAATATCCTTTGGATAATCTAAATTTATTATATCAAATCTATCCAATAATACATCAGATATTTTTTCAGTTCCATAATAACTTTCAGGATTCATTGTAGCAATAAATATTATATCTAATGGTATTTGAAATTCATATGTTCCAATTGTTATTTTCTTTTCTTCTAATAATTCTAACAAACTATTTTGAACCTTTGGAGGTGCTCTATTTATCTCATCAAAAAATAATACACCATGATGTGCTCTAAATATTTTTCCAGGTATGAAAGATTCTAAAGAATGTATTCCATATTTTAATGCTTTTGAAGGATCAATATCTCCAATTAAATCTTCTACAGATAGATCATAAGAACCCTGTATTCTAATAAATCTATCTTCTCCCCTTATTTTTATAAAAGGACCATCTCTCCATTTTTTTCTATATTCTTCAGAGACAAAAGGGAATTCCTCATATGCCCATAATGGGATTCCTTCGGGAAAATCAATTTCAGGCAATAGTTTTGCTATATTTTTTGCTAGAGTTGTTTTTCCCGTACCAGGAGGTCCTATTATTAATATATTTCTCCCAGAAATTAATGAAGATACTATTTGTCTCTTTGCATTTTCTTGTCCAACTATAGAATTAAAAGGATCTTTTCCTTCCCTAATATAATTATTAATTATTATATCCTTTATCTGTTCTCTTATTTTGATCATATTAATTATTTTATATTTTTCTTTAAAATATTATAATTATGGTTATATTTTACAATTTAAAGGGGGTAATATTAGATCTGGACGGGACACTTATAAATAGCTTAAAAGTTTATGATGAAGTTCATAAAAAAATATTGGAAAAATATAATATAAATTTAAATGTATCATTAGATAATTCTGGAATGCCTTTAGAAGAAATAATATATAATATAATAGAGAAATATAATTTAAATATATCAATTGAAGATTTAAAGAAAGAATTTGAAAATATGATGTTAAATGAATATATAGAAAAGATAAAATTTAACCCAGGAGCAAAACAAATATTAAATTATTTTAAGGATAAAAAATATAAAATGGCAATTTTTACTTCAAATACTAGAAAATTAACAATAGAGATATTAAAAAATCTACATATAGATAATTTATTCGATGTTATAATAACTTCTGATGATGTAAAACAGACAAAACCAGATCCAGAAGGTTATATTAAAATAGTAAAAGGATTTTCTGTATTACCAAATGAAATATTGGCAGTAGAAGATTCTATATATGGCATTATTGCTGCAAAAAGGGCTGGAATAAATGTAATAGGAGTTGCTAGCGGTGTAAATAAAAAGAGAGAATTAATTTCTGCTGGTGCTACAATGGTATTTAAAAATTTAAAAGAATTATATGATTACCTTATAGAAGAAGATAATAAGAATAATCAAAATAATAATCAATAAAATAATTAATAATATAATTGATAGTTGGTAAGAATTTGATATTAATATTGGTATTGGACCTATCAATATCAATCCAGCAAATTTTGTATTAGAAGAATTTGATAATGAATAAATAAATAATAAAATAATTGAAATAAACAGGAAAATAATTGATAAAATCAAAAATATGTTGTTATTCATTTAAATTTAATTTATAAAATTTTGAATGACCAAAATGGATTATTAAATCAAATCCATATTTATCTAAATATATTGGTATATCGCATCCACCAAAATCCGATCCAAACCAAATATATATTTCAATATCTTTATATTTTTCCTTTATTTTATCATATATTTCTTTTGAATATGGTTTTAACCCATCAGGAAATTGTAATAATACTTTTTTGTATTTTTTTTTATCCAATGTTTCAAATATCTTATCTAATTCAAAATCTATTTCCATTTAAATATTTTTAATATATTACCTATAAAATTATTCCTAATCTTCAATTCCTTTCCAGTTATTTTTTCTGTAATTTTTATTATATCTCTAGAAGCTATAGAATCTATATTATAATCTATTAAAGGTATACCTTTATTCATCGAAATTTGTACATTTTCATCATAATGAATTATTCCCATTATTTTCTTTTTAAAAAATTTTTCGGCGTTTATGTAATCTATATCCTTCTTTATCTTATTTAAAACAATTCCAAAAGTTTTTATATCTAAGTTATCTAATACTTTTGTAACTCTATAAGAATCAAACATTGCAGATTTCTCATAGTTTGTTATAATTATAACTTCTTCAGCAGCCTTTAGTGCTTCTAAAGCTTCCTTACCAATTCCAGCGGCAGAATCTATAATAATATAATCAAAATCATCATATATCGTCATTATCCCATTATGTAATTTCTCCGTGGAAATATATATCAAATCTTTTATATCTAAACTTCCAGGAATTATATAAAAGTTTTCTTTATATTCTTTTATACAATCATTTATGTCAATTTCTCCCCTTAGAAATTTATGTATATTGTTATTTTCATTACCCAATCCGAGATTTATTGATACATTTGGTGTACTTAGATTAAAATCGATTAATAATGTTCTAAAATTTAATAATGAGAGGGCTCTTGATAAATTTATAGAAAAGAAAGTTTTTCCTACTCCACCTTTCCCAGAAGATATTGTATATACTTTTGCCATTATATATATTTATTAATAATTGTAGAAAATTTTTTAACAGATTCTGCAATATCTTTTAATGTTTTTATATTTATTTCAAATTCTTCTCCACTCAATGTCCTAAATTTTACAACCATGCTTTTTCTATATTCATTTATTATCCTTGTATCAGAATTTAAAGCAAGCTTTAATAGTTTATAATACCTTAATGATTCTTCAAGTTCTTTATCCTTTGTAATTTCAATTATTTTTTTATATCTTTTAATTGGACTATCCGGAATTTCATCAATATTTTTATTTTCAAATAATTTCCTAAAATATAATTCAATTGAATAATCATAATATTCAATAACCGCTTTTATAAAGCTTCTAACAGTTTCCAATCCCTTATTATTCTTCAACGAAACATTAAATATATGTAAAACCTCTTTATATCTTCTGTTATATTCTAAATCTTCTTCTAAATTAGGCATGATATATAGATATTTGCAATGTATACTAAAGCCACGAAAATAATCATAAATATTATTATTTTATTTCTATTTAATTTTATTTTTGATTTTTCCTTTCCGAACTTATATAATCCCATGTATGTAAATAGAGGTAATTGGTCTGGCATAATTTATATAGTTAGAAGAAACATATAAAAGAGTGGCCGTAGGAAGGTCTGCTTACCGATAAGCCACCGAGGAATCGGAGGGGGAAACCCCTGGCTACATAATAAGAAATCACGGACATATATCCAATGAAGATGAAGAGTTAATACCTGGAGGTAACTCCGGGTAAACTCGGAGAGGATATATGAACCTTGAGAAATATGTCCTGGCGGTACAAGGCCTGTCCGCTTAGAAAAATATATACTAAAAGCAGCCTATGGCCACACTAATAACCTTTTCCTACATATACATAATATTTTGCATCTCTATTACAAAATATACATTTTTTATTTTTTGCATCTTCTGGTATAATATCGGTTCCGCCTACATTAAATGAGTATTTTTCTTTAATATTCTTTGCACATTCTTCTTCCATACAGAAAGGAACTTTAAATGCTACATTTTTATCCAAATTATTTTCTAAATCTTTTAAATTATCTATTTTTAATATTTTATTCTCAAAATATTTTCTTGCCCTTTCTTTTAGATCTTTATCATATTCAATAATTAATCTATTTAATTCATTTAACAAATTTTCCAATTTTACTTCGTAATCTTTTGCTTTATCATTATATTGCCTTACAGATATTGTAACAGTATTTTTTTCCAATTCTCTTTTACCAATAGCTATTCTAAATGGAACTCCCAATAGTTCGTATTGATTAAATTTCCATCCAGGACTCTTTGTTTCATCTTTATCAATTCTTACCCTATATTTTTCCTTTAATAAATTATATACATTCTCACAATATTTTAATATTTTGTTTTTTTCATCTTCGGAATAATATATTGGAATAATTACTATCTGAATATTAGATATTTCAAAAGGTAATATTAGACCTTTATTATCTCCATGTATTGAGATTACTGCACTTAATGTTCTCATAGACATTCCAAAAGATGTTTGCCAAGCGAATTTTTTATTAACTAATTTATTTTCATTAAATTCATTTTTAATTATAATATTTATTTTATTTATTAAATCTTTATTATCTTCATATATTTCCCCATTAAATTCTATATTTCCTTCATAAGATTTAATTAATTCTTTATTATTATATAATCTTATTTTTATTTTATTTTCAACAATTTCTATTTCGTATCTATAATTATCCTCATTAAAAGCCTCAAATTTATTTTTATCTATTTTTATAAATGGGTGCTCATCTTCAAAAATAATATTAAATGCTTTAGAGAAATTTCTTCCCAATAAATGGGTGGTTCCAATTTGTAAAAATCTACCATCAGGTAATATAGTATCTGCAGCTAAAGTATAATCTGCTCCAGCAAATTTATCCCAATCTGGTCTTTTTACCCATGTATGTGGTATTGATAAACGATCCCAAAACACTTTTGAATAGATTTCCATAGATTTTCTTATCATTCTTTCTGAATCATCTAAATTCTTGTGTACACTATGCGCTTCATTCCATAAAAGTTCTCTTCCCCTAATTAATGGTTTTGTTGCTTTTGTTTCATATCTATATACTGTATTTGTCATATAAGTTAACATAGGTAAGTCTCTATAAGATTTTATCCATAAAGAAAACATATAATACATTTCTGTTTCGGATGTTGGTCTTAATATATATTTTATTTCTTTTTCTTCTTCTATTGGTTTTGATGGAGTAACATAAAATACCTCGGATTCAAAGCCTTTTATATGTTCACTTTCTTTTTTAAATACATCATACGGAATTAGTACTGGAAACCAATATGGTTCAAAACCTTCTTTTTCTAATTCACCTTCTAATATATTTAATATCTTTCTAATTGCGAAATATCCATTTGGATAATAAACAGGCATTCCTTTTACAGAATATCTATCATCAATAATCTTAGAAACTCTTACTATATTGTTATACCATTCAGAGAAATTGGAATTCTTATCTAAATTACTTTCTCTCATAGTAGAAAAGATCTAGTGATACATTTTTAAACATTATATTATTTAATATTATGTATGTGATCTTCTCTACCAAAGGTAGAGAAGTGATCCGGATGATAAAGATGAGGGGAATGAAAGGGAATATATAGTCTCAAGAACCCGCTCGGTGGATGCCTCGGCTCGGAAGCCGAAGAAGGGCGCGGCAAGCTGTGAAAAGCTGGAGAGAGGTGCATGCAACCGCTGATCTCCAGATTCCCGAATGGGACATCCTGCCGAAAGGCATCCCGTAAGGGAGGGGAACGCGGGGAAGGGAAACATCTTAGTACCCGCAGGAATAAAAAACAATTTGTGATTTCCTGAGTAGGGGGGACCGAAAGGGAAGGAGCCCAAACCGAATTCTCTAAAGTAATTTAGAGAAGATGTGGAGTAAAGGAACGGGAGTTTCCCATTATTATATCCTTAGAACTCCGGTGAAAGTCCGGGGCCATAGAGGGTGACAGCCCTGTATAGGGATATAGTAATGGGATTTCTCGTTTCCGGAGTACCGGCGGTTGAATTTCCGTTGGGAATTTGGGGGAAACTAGCCCCCAAGGCTAAATACTCTCCGAGTCCGATAGCGTATTAGTAGGGCGACCGAAAGGTGAAAAGAACCCTTGTTAGGGGGTGAAAAGAGCCTGAAACCGGGCGGGGATTGTCTGGTAGGGCTAGTTAAGTACCTTATCTGGGAAAATCTGGTGACGGGTGAGTACTAGATAAGGTACTAGCTAGTTCTACCGTGAGTTTTGAAGAACTTGCGGGGGAGTATACCCGAGTGGTGAGGTTAAGGTTTATACCGAAGCCATAGGGAAACCGAAAGCCCGTAACCTGGTTTCCAGGTGAGGGGCGCCGTCCCATAAGGGCGGTTTAGTCACTCGGGTATGACCGGAAACCGGGCGATCTATCCCGAGGCAGGGCGAAGCGGGGTTTCCCGTGGAGGCCCGAAGAGGTGGGGCGTGTCTCTCTCATGACCTTGGGGTAGAGTGAAAAGCCACTCGGGCCCGGTTATAGCCGGTCCCCGCCGAAACTGACCCTAGCCAGGTCTCGGGTTAGGATCCCTATTGTGTAGAGAGACGGATTCTGTACGGGTTTCCGTACGGAGTCCAACTCCGAAGCCATAGGGTCCGTAGCCCGGGAAACGGGGATTGCGGGAAAGCCGCAATTCCGAGACGGGAACAACCGAGACCGAGGTTAAGGCCCCAAAGTGCTGGCTGAATGATTTTGAAGGAGTCTGTCTCCTAAGACATCGGGGATGTGGGCCTAATAGTGGCTATCATCTAAGGAGTGTGTAACAACTCACCCGACGAGGGGATAGGTTCCGAAAACGGACAGGTCTAAGCCAGCCGCCGAGACCTCGGTCCGCTGGCATTGCCAGCGTGAGGTAGGCGGGCGTCTCGATGGCCTAGAAGGGTTCCCGAAAGGGAGCCTGGAGCCGTCGGGAATGCAGATCCCTGCGGTAGTAAGAATCAGACGGGTGAGAACCCCGTTGGCCGAAGGGGGAAAGGTTTCCCAGGCAATGAGGATCAGCCTGGGGTTAGTCGATCCTAATCCAGGCTCCGAGTGGAGTCTGAAGAAAGGGAAAGGGGTTAATATTCCCCTACCGCTCCGATAGATGCGGTAACGCAACATCCTTTTCCGACCCGGAAGGCTAGGCATACACAGGGGTGGGGTAAAACCCACTTACTGTGCTAAGGGGGATAGGACCGGGGAGTGCCGTCATGGCGAGAACCGGTCTAAACCCTAATGGACTCGAAAGGGTTATGCTGAGGCCTTCCGGCAATGAAAAGGGAAAGGGTGCGATTCGGAGCGATCGTACCGAAATCCAAAATAGGTCTCCTGGGTTAGGAGCCTAAGGCCGTGGGGGTCAAGCCGGTCCAGGGAACTTGGCAAATTGGTCCCGTAACTTCGGGAGAAGGGATGCCTGCGGTGTGGACCGCAGGTCGCAGTGACAAGGGCGGGCGGACTGTTTACCAAAAACATAGCTCCCAGCAATCCCGAAAGGGTTTGTACTGGGGGTGACGTCTGCTCGGTGCCGGTATCTGAATCCCCCGTTCAAGGGGGGTAAGGACCGGTAAACGGCGGGGGTAACTCTGACCCTCTTAAGGTAGCGTAATGCCTTGCCAGTTAAATGCTGGCTCTGCGAACGACGTAACTAGCCCGCCACTGTCCCGGGCCGGCGCCCCCTGAAAAGCTATCCTGGTGAGAAGGCCAGGGACTTCCGATGGGTAAAAAAGACCC
>Ga0081474_129442_pt1 | contig 19047 bp, 22 predicted proteins | sample OneHunmetagenome_2_FD_70978 | JGI IMG/M metagenome (GOLD analysis project Ga0081474, IMG submission 70978) | Ferrous microbial mat communities from One Hundred Spring Plain, Yellowstone National Park, USA v2 (version 2) | ecosystem: Environmental > Aquatic > Non-marine Saline and Alkaline >... | reverse complement strand
GTGCCAACGTTGTAATATGCCAGAAGGGAATAGACGACGTGGCCCAGCACTTCTTGGCCAAGAGGGGAATAATGGCCGTGAGAAGGGTGAAGAGGAGTGACATAGAGAAGCTGGAGAAGGCAGTGGGGGCGAAGATAATCAGTAGCATAAGGGATGCCTCACCTGAGGACCTAGGCTATGCCGATTTGGTTGAGGAGAGGAAAGTGGGCAACGACAAGATGGTATTCATAGAGGGAGTAAAGAAGGAAAGGGTCGTTAACGTTCTGCTCAGGGGTTCAAATGATATGGCAGTTGATGAGGCTGAGAGGAGTATAAATGACGCACTTCATGCCCTGAGGAATCTGTTAAAGGAACCCATGATAGTTGCTGGAGGCGGAGCGGTTGAGGAGGAAGTGAGTTATAAGTTGAGGCAGTTCTCGACTCAGGTGAGCGGAAAGGAGCAACTGGCCATTCAAGCCTACGCGGACGCAGTTGAGGAAATGGCCCTATTGTTGGCTGAAACTGCTGGGCTGGAGCCTGTCAATACATTGGTGGAACTTAGGAATAGGCACTCCAAGGGGATGGTTAACTGTGGGATCGACGTAATGAATGGTAAGATAGCCGACGACATGCTTTCGCTTAACATAGTTGATCCAGTGAGGGTTAAGGAGCAGGTCATAAAGAGCGCAACCGAGGCCGCGACCGCAGTCCTGAAGATAGACGACATAATAGCGGCCGCCCCGACAAAGGCCCCCCAGGGAGGTGGAGGCGGCCCAGAGGGAGCAGGCGGAATGCCTGGCATGCCCGGCATGGGGTAACTTCCCTGCTATTCTCTGCCCAATTTTCTGTTTTCTCTTCTCTTTCGTAAGGTTTAAGTGCTAATACTTTTGATTTTCATATGCCACTTAAGAAAGAACTTAGGTTTCGAGATCTAATTGTATTGGGAATAGCAGGTGCAGTAGGAACTGGAGCTCTTTTCAGCACCGCTGGCATGGCCAACGCGGCGGGTCCGGCAGCCGTTCTTTCCTGGGTGTTGGGCGGAATCTTTTACCTTTTCATAGGATTGACTTTCGCCGAACTTAGTTCAAACATCCCGGAGGCAGGAGGCCCCACAAGGTACAGTCTGTATAGTCATGGTAGAGTAACAAACCTCCTTAATGCCATGGCCGACTTGGTGTGGTACCTCTTCATTCCCCCGATTGAGGCCCTGGCAGTGGTGGAAGGCTTGAGCTATTTTCTGCCTTCCCTTGTTGGGCCTGGAGGTTCTTACACTCTACTAGGTGCAGGTCTTGGCGTAATCTTCCTTCTCCTGTTCGTTCCCTTCAATTACTTCGGAGTGGGAGCATTTGGGAAGTCCACCACCACCTTCGGGATTGTGAAATTGGTATTTTACGTGGCATTAGCCTTGGGTTTGGCCGGATATTTCTTCTCAGCGAAGAACTTCTTCTCCTACGGCGGTTTCTCCCCCTTTGGGTTCGCGGGGATATTCTCAGCCATTCCTCTTGCCATGTTTGCTTTCGGCGGCATAAGGGTGATTCCGGACTACGCGGAGGAGACCAAGGATCGACATAAACTGGCCAGCTCAATAGTTTGGGTAGTCCTAGGGCAGACCCTCATATACGTCCTCTTCGCAGTGGTGTTTGTCGGAGGAATAAATTGGTCTTCTTTAGGTCTTTCAGCCGGTAATTGGGCCAGTCTATCTCTTCCAGGGAATCCGTTCGTGGATTTGGCCAAGGGAAACGGTGCTCTTCTAGCCCTCGCTCTGATCGTGGCGACCATTGGGCCCTTCGTCACAGGTTACATTTACCTAGGCGCTGGAACGAGGGTCCTGTTCGCCATGGGGAGATCAGCTATCGTTAGCAAACTCATGAAGCAGTTAAATTCCACCTACTCAATCCCCGTTTGGTCCCTGGTGGCCTTTGCCGTAGTGGGAGCCATAATAACCTTTCTCACCTCACCTGTCCCCACCATATATGGCCTGATAAGCGACGCAGTGTCGGCAGGTTACATCGGTTTCGCGGTGAATCCAGTTGCGATGATGGTGCTGAGGAAAACTTATGACAAAAAGTTTAGGGGAGGGCTCCCTATCGCCTTACTCGCATTCGTCTTCTCTGCACTCATTGCGTTCTGGAACGGGTGGCCTGTAGTTCCTTACTCAGTTGCGATAATAGCTGCTGGAGCCTTAATCTTCGGTATCATTTATAGGGTGGGGAGGAATTTCATCAACTCCCTATGGTACATATTCTACATAGCCTTCCTGTTGGTGATGAGTTATATTGGAGGTGAAGGAGCCCTTTCAATTCTTAACTTCTATCAATCCAGTGCCGTGGTAGCAGTGGTCTCGGCCGCCGTTTTCTTCCCCTGGGGTATTCTCTCAGGGTTGAGGGACGTCAAGACCCCGAAAATTGAGGAGATAGAGAGCCAGTAATCTAACTTATATTTTTTCCACCCAAGTGTTCTTGATGGATCGTGACCTCAAGGTATTCGTAGCATCCCTTATCCTATTGACCCTTGTTGCGGTTTCAGCAGTGATCTATACTGGGAGACACATTTACGTGGTTAGGGAGTCACTTCCTCCCCCCACGGTTACTCCCCTGAACGCTTACGTGACGGGAGGAAAAATTTACTTGGAGCTTTACTTTAACTCCACTCTCCCCATTCAACCTCTGGGAGGAGAGGTTCAATTGCCTCAATTGGGAGAGAACATGACCTTCTCAGGTGGTATGCTGAACGCACCGTTTAATGTTTCCTTCCCACTCTCTCCTCTCACTCCCCCTGAGTTGGAGGTCACTGGATACTTGAGGGGAGAATTGAACGGAAGCCAGATTTACGTTACCTTTTCCGGTACGGTACCAGTGCAGCTGGTTATATCAGTCTCCTTGGTTAACTTCTCCTACAGTGAAGGAATTACGGACATGATAATAAGGGTGGACAGTCCAGTTAACCTTAGTCTTACGGACCTTGTAAACTTTACCTTGGTTAACTCAAACCTCTCCTATGCCGTGGCCAGACAATACACTCCTGTACCTGTAAATCTGTCCTTGTCCTATGGTGTCCATTACGTGGATCTCAAACTCAGTTATAATGAATCTGGACAGGTTTACGTTTCATCCATTTCTCCAGGGGTATATTATGAGGAGGGTGAAATCATCTCCGTACTTCACTATCCCGTGGGCAACATGACCAGAAGTTTTAGCCTCTATTTGTTGGAGACCGTTTGAACTTCAACGCCAGGTTCACTCATGTTCCTCTCTATAATCAACCTCAAAGCCTCTTCAGTACTCATAAACTTTGGCCCCTTCCCCCCAACCAACAGCGCAGCACCTTTTCCTACCAGGAGTATTTCTTTCCCCCTTGCTCTTGGAAAGAAAATGTCAATTCGCTTTACTCCTGACCCCCTAACCTCAACCTTTCCTGCTCTAATACCGGTGTCCGTGAGCTCCACGTCAAATTGTAACTCTCTGCCAAGTAGCTCAATGGCAGCCACTAAGTTACCGTTTTTGGCTAAGGTCACTGCCCTTTCAATCAAGGTCTTCCTCCCCTGTGGCAGCCATGTGGCGTTAGTTCCAGCATTTAAAGCAGATAGAGCGAGTAAAGCGAAGCTAAGATAGATGGGCACACCCAGATTCTCTTGGAAAGGTATCCTTATGTAAAAGGCCCCGTCATCAGTGGGAAGAACGGAGTATCCTGAATAGAAAAAGAACCTTTCCCTAAGGATAAGTGTAGTTAGTAGAAGGGAGGTTCCCAACGATACGGCAACTGCAGATAGGTACACTCCATACCTTGACTTCCAAATTAATGGTATAACAGCTGAAACTCCGAACATTGTAAGAGCAACCAGACCTGAGGGAAGGAGAAGGAATGACGAACTACCCAAGAATTTCACTGTCAATCCCAGTGCCGTAAGCTGTTGCGAGTATAGACTGGATGATAGACTATAAACTGGAATAAGCACATATAGGACCATTAACACAAAGGAAAGGCCTACTTGTACCAATATCTCTGTCCTTTGGTGTGATTGAGTCATAGGAGGCTTTTGAGAGAATATATATAAGTGTTCCTGGGGGTCCAAGCTATAATGGTTACGTGGCCTGCTGGCCGTTTAGATCGCTAGAAGAAAATTTTAAAAAATCTAGAGGGACGCATCTTTGTGAATAAACTAGCACTTGTGGGAGCTGTACTAGCTCTTGCTCTGATCCCAGTCCTGGTGGCGGACGCGGTCTATTTCTATAGTGGTACGTTTACCTTCTCTGCCATCGCACAACCCGTAGTGTTTGGGTACGGTCCTAACGGTAATCCATCAGGTTCTTACGCCACCTACGTGAGTGTAAGCAATGGTACTGCGGGTACTGGCTTTAGTGCTCAGATATACCTCACCAACTCAACCTATGCATACTACTATCAAATAGTGCAAATAAAGGTCAATTCTGAGGGGTATCTATATATATCCAGTATATCCCTAAATAGTAATTATATAGAAAGTGCGTATCTTTACATACAGTCAAGTTCCGGGGGGTCCCCCACAGAAATAAAGATAATAAGTAATGGATACGTAGTCAACAGTCAAACTCCGCCGAACGCAATTTACCTGACTCCAGGAAAATATTACGTTAGTCTCCTCATAAAGCCTACCAACCCACTACCTACCCCTTCAACCTCGCTGGGTAATATATCCCTGTACTTTGGCTATAACCCTGTGATGGCAAATGAACTCCCATTACCTCCTATCTAGGCCGTGAACCCATGAGAAAGATAGTGGGAATTTTGTTTCTTTTACTAGCATTCTTAACTACTGCTTCATCAGATGTATATCTCTTCTTCAATACCACTAATTTATTAAAATCATTGAACCTTATTCAAGTTAGTACTTACTCAGATCATGAGAATATTGGTCAGCCGACGCCTCTAGGTCCAATCTCTAATTACTATCTATCTTCTAATTCAATTCTCCATGACTCACAGCTTTATGTTTATGTAAATGTGACAAAAGTTGCTGGGATGGGAGGTGGTCCGGGGATGCCCGGCCCTAATCAGTTTTCTATTAATGTATCAGTTTTAATTAATTCTAATACACAATTAACTCTAAATCTCTATCCATATTATCTTAACGTCAGCACGGGAAATGGGCCCCACAACACTCCTTTAATCAATTACGCAGAACTTGTTTTCATTTCAAGTGGTATTACCCAAAGCGCTCCAGTTTTTAGTAGTACGCCCCAACCCAGTTTAATTAACTCTACCGTTACTCTCGAATCAGGCCTCACAACGTTGAACCTCACCTTCTCGCTCTCCCTTAATCATCATCTAATTCATGGGCCCAAAACCTATCCCATTTACCTTAATTTCTCCGTCCTGGTGGTTGCCTCTCCCCAGATTGCCTCCCCTCAAAATCAATATGGGGTTAGGTACTATTACATATGGAACTTCTATGTCCAGATTTTAGGTCAAAATATACAAACAAGCACCGAAAGTTTTCCCGGTTATCCGCCTACACTAAATACCATACCTCTATTTCAATAAAAAACTAAAATAAAAAAAGGTTATACTCTCTGCTCAGGTGGAAGTTCCTCGTACTTCTTGAACATGAGATACCAGGCTTTGGCATTTGGCATGTTCAATCTCATCCTGGCCTCGTCAATGGTCTGTGGGGCCGGCACTATGACCTCCTTCCCTGGCTCCCAATTTACAGGTAGCGACACCTTGGCCTTGGCGTTCACTATGGCAGCCTTTGTTATCCTCAGTAACTCCTCTATTTTTCTGCCATATTCAATGGGATAATATGCCATGAACCTTATGATGCCCTCGGGATTCACAAGGAAGACTGCCCTAATTGTCACCCCTGAGGCCTCGTCCACTATGTCAAGTAGTCTGGCGAACTTCTTGTCAGGATCCGCTATCAATGGAAAATCGATTTTAACACCGTACCTTTGCTCGATGTCGTTTAGCCAGGCAATGTGTGCTGGGAGGCTGTCCACGCTCATTCCAACCAATTCAACGTTTAGCTTCTTGAACTCCTCATAGTTCCTTTGAAACTCCACGAACTCAGTGGTGCACACTGGGGTGAAGTCTGCTGGGTGAGCGAAGAGGAATAGCCATTTCCCTTTTTCAAACACATCCCTATAGAAATCTATGGGTCCCTTTGTAGTCAGGACCTGAGTCTCCGGAAACTTCTGATATAGTTTCATTTTCTCTCAGAATCGCTATACATCCTGACTTTAAAAACTTGACTTAGAACAGGTTCATAAGTATTATTACACAAACTAAATCAGGAATTTGTGGTTTCCTTAAGCCCCACCTCCCTCATGGCCTGCACCACCCTTGAGGCTACCCAGGAGAGGGCGGGACCCTTCAATCCCAGAGAGAAGAGCAGCCTCCTAAACCAAGGGATTTTCAGCTGTCCTCCGGCCGCCAACGGATGTCCCCCACCCCCGAACTTTACGGCGTAGTCACGTACAACGTAGGAGGAACTCCTAAATGATATTGACTTACCGTTGGCTGAGACGAATATTTTTGCTCCAGATCTACTCATGAAGTATTGTGCGGCGTAACTGATGTCAGGCCTTCCTCTCCATCTAAGGGCTATGGCCACCCTTACCCCATCAACCTCGACCACCCTGAAGTAGTCCCTGAGCTTTGAGTAGCCCTTGAGCTCCTGATCCATCTGTTCCTCAAGTATGGACTGGAACTCCTGGTCCCACAGAACCCCCCTGAAGAGCTTCTCCACTATTTTCTCCTTCCACGAGAAGTCCCTACTGGCCTCAATTACCCTCCTGAGCTTCTCCCCCATGGGATCGTCGTGCCACCACATGTCAACGGCGCAGTCGGCGGAGACTATCCTCTTGGATATCTCGTCCTGGGAGTTGGTCCCCCTTAACACCACCCCCGCACCGCATGTTGACGTGTCCACCAACACTTCCGCCCCCGCATCCCTCAGCATCTTTATCCACTGGTCCTTCCACACGTGATGATCGAACCACTTAACCTTCACCCCCAATGAGGTAATTTTCCTCACGGCCTCAACGGCCTCGTTCACGGTGGAGGCATTCATTCCCAAGTCGGCTATCACCACCTCTGATATGCCCTCCATCCTAAGATTTGGCAATAGCCTGTGAACCCTGGTGGGCTCGGTGAAGAATACCTTAGACGGTAACTGATTCATGGCCCTAGCGTAAACAGCGGCGGAGCAGGTACCGTCCAGATCGTTATGTACAACAGCTAAGTACGTTTAATCCACCTCACGCCCTCGCTGGAGGTCAACGTTCCCTTGTACAGGAAGTCCACCTGTCTAAGCGTCGCGTAATAATCGAACTCAGTCATTGCAGATATTGTATCCCTTGGCAATATAACATCATACCACCTCAGGGCAGCGCTTGCTGCGGTGTGGAGAACGCATATGTTTGCCACGGTTCCCGTCACCACCAGCCTTTTTATCCCCTTAACTCTCAGGAGGTAGTCCAGGGGACTTTCGAAAAAGGCATCGTATCTGTACTTCTTCACCAACATTCCTCCTTGGTTGGGAGAGAGTTCCTCAATTATTTCCGCGCCCCACGTTCCCGCAAGCGCATGCTCTCCCCATATCTTGAACTCGGGGTCGTCCTTCATGTGCCAGTCCTGTGTGAAAAATACCTGTGCCTCGGCTGACCTTGCCTCGCTCAAAAGTTTGGAAATGGATGGAATGGTCTCCTCAGCCTTAGGTACATAGAGCTTTCCCTCCTTTCTCACGAAATCGTTCTGCATGTCCACTATGAGAAGGGCTGAATCCCTTGGGTTAACCTCCACCTCTTTGACGTACCTTAAGCTCGGTACCTGAACCTCCACTATTTCAATTGTTCCTCAAACGTAAAAATCCTTTAGTTCCTTATCCATTGTTTGTATATGGCCATGGCACTTACCACGAAGGGTACGAAACCTATCCAGGCCAGCAACGCTGACGTCCTCAGGGCCTCTTCGGTCACCTCGAGGAAAGAGGATCCCAGGAGCATGTAAATTGATATTATTGCCACTTTCCATAGCACCTCCAACTCCCTAACCAATCTACCCTTGAGTGCAGACATTGCAAGGGTTATCCCTTCGGCCGCCATTAAGGATATGGCTCCCAGCTCAAGCCAGGAACTGGGTAGCGTCAATAGCCTCAACAAAACCACCAGGGTAATTCCTCCCCTTCCCAGAACTATGCCTGTGTTGAAGTCCACAAGTGCCAAGAAGAATATTCCAATCACTGGGGCGAAGGATGCCACGCCTATCCCCAAATCCCCTAGAAAAATGTTTAAGAAGTGGGTCAGGGATCCAGGATCTCCTGGCCTAAGGAGATTTAGGAACGGGAGGAACCTCAAGTTCTCCTTGATTAGCCCACCCACCCCTATTATGATCCATTGGGCCACTAGCGTACCCAACGCGATCCCTCCCCTACTTCTCATCCAGATAGGTGGTCTCAATGAGATTATAAAGATGTATGTGTCCCCAGCACTAAATTATTGATAACAAGCTAAATTGAAACCAAACATGTAAGATGGTAGGATGACTTTACCTTCCGATTTCAGTAAACCCCAAATGGACCATGCCATGTTCTTAATTTACCCCCCTTCAGCTTCAATCAAACTTCAGTTGTTTAACCAGAGATATATAGAGCATGACCTCCTCCTCGCCCTTATCTGTGAGCTGTATGATTGTTCGCGGACCATCTACGGTGAAAACTTTTCTCACCGATATTAGTCCAGCGTCCTCCAGGACCTGTATATGGGCGTAAAGGGAGCTCTTGGGTAAATCCAACGACCTAAGGAGGTCGGCGAAGCTCATCTTTCCAAGGTAGAGCAGGGCCAACAAAATTCCTATCCTGGCGGAGCTGGAGAACGCCTGAGACGAGAGGAGTTCCATTAGCTTCTTGAGTTCCTCACTCACCCTCGATTACCTCTATAAATGACTTATATGACGCAAATATCCATATTATGGTAAAGATGAAGGAGACTAAATAGAATTCATTTCTCAGGTAGAACTTAGGAAGGACGAAGTTTAGAGTGAGGGCGATCAGGCTGACTGAGGCCATTAGGTCGTAATATTTTAACCCCGCCAGCATAGTTACCCTCACTAAGCCCACAGAGAACAAGACACTGAACATCAGCGCTCCTATACCTGTAATGTAGAGATTTGAGAAGGTAATGCCAAAATAAATTAGCAGAAAGGAGAGGCTGTAGAGGAACGCCACAGTTACTTGAATCACTTTAGATTTGGTCATAAGTGTGCTCTCTTTTTCCTCAGACGATTTGAAAGTGAGGGCAAGTCTTTTATAAACTTGACCAGCCTTTCGAAAGAGATTGAAATTTACGAACAGGTACGATACATAGATGATAGGTATTACGAAATAGTAAGCCAGATTTGGGGCGTGTATATAGGAGAGTATCCCATAGGCTAATTCTATTACCACTGAAAGGGTGCTCCAAAGCAGATAGTACTTGGCCAGCGTCAGTCTATACTGTTTCCTCACTATCTTTCTCGATATCTCCTCAGCGTCCCTAACCAGATCACGGACGTCCAACTTACCTGACCTAGATGTTGTATATCCTATCTAAGATTACCATATCCTTCATTTTCTTCCCTTTTCCCTCCTTCACAAATGAGAACTTCCTATTTCCCACCTGAACCTCCATAAGTGAGCCTGGATGGGATCCCTCCTCAATAGAACATTCCATTAGTCCACCCATGCTCACCGGTCCGTATAGTCTTCCCTCAAGAATCATGAAGGTGGGGGACTCCTTGAACATCGCGGCCATGTCGATCTCGTGTGTAACTATGATGCCCTCCTTTCCATACTCCTTCAACCATTGGACTATTTTCAACTTCTTGGCTGCATCCACGTTCTCGAATGGTTCGTCCAACAATACAACCTGGGGGTCTGAGGCCAAGGCCATGACCGTTCTGAGGATAACTCCCTGCCCTGCAGAAAGCCCGTAAATCTCTTTCTTAAGGTCGTTGAATCCCACGCTTCTCAGGAGCTCCTTTACATTACTTTCAGGAATGGACTTCAGTTCTTGATATAGGTAAATGACGTCCTCAACGGTCCTCCCTAGCGAATAGGCCTCGGGTAAGTTAGTGGATAATAGGTTCAAGTTCCTGGCCCTCTTGACTTCGTTTCCATTTACTCTAATGCTTCCCATGTACGGTATTATTCCAGCTATAGCCTTGAGCAAAGTGGTTTTACCACTTCCGTTTGGTCCAAGTAGGATGACCTTACTATCGATTTTTGCCGTGACGTCTCTAATTATGGAGACTTTGTTCAGGTTAATTGACACATTATCAAGTTCTATCATGCTATCCTACTCTCCTCCAATGGCCTGTAGTAGAGGCTCCTGACAAGGGGTATTGATATGGCCGTGAACAACAGGAACCACATCATGGCCGAGAGGACTGCATAGATAGGATTCAGGGATCCGAGGTAGTTCAATTGACCGTTGTTTAGATTACTGATTACAAATGCACTGAGGTCGAGAGGAATAGGATGATTAACGTAGCCCTGGATTAGAAGCGAGTCTATCGCCGTGTAGGGTGAGAGATAGGTCAAGTTCCCGAGGTTCAGGTAAATGTACCCGTACCCGAAGAGAAATGAAAGTAGAAGAGGAACGAATGATATTAGGTTTTGGGCTTTCCTGGAAATTTTCACAATGGCCACGTTAAGTAATAAAGATAGGGAGGTCATCAGTAAGGCGGCCAGGAGGATCTCTCCTGTCTCAGCGAACATATTCCTTGGGTATAGGGGAATACCGAAGTGAGCGGAGAACATCGCCCCCACAATACTCAATGTAATCAAACCAATCACTGAAATTACAACCAAAGCCCCCAAGTAAATTGAGAGAAGGTAATATTGAGGGGTAAGCTTGGAGAACCTGAGCATGTGGGGAAGTCCGCCTGACTGATATGTCACCACATATGTGATTGACGTCCCGATGGCTCCCAATGAAAAAATGATTACGGTTCCTGCCCACGACGCTGTATACATGTAGTCAACATCCTGTAACTTAGGTACGTCGGAAGATAGCAGGAAGGCTCCCATTGCGGCCCAGAAGATGACGAAGGCAAAGCCCCAACCCCAGATTGTTTTACTCAACAGTAACCTCTTTATCATGTAGATGATTAATCTCATAGGACTAACTGAAACTTCCGGCTTAAAGGGAGACCTAATGGTTCAGAAACCGAACTTCCTCTTGAAGGAGTTAACACGAAAAATTTGAAAGTATCGGATCCCCTCACTTCCTATGGGAGAAATAAGGGTTATAGACGCTCACGTTCATATGGGATTAAGGAATTTTCCTCCAGACTGTCAAAGGCTGAGGGACTCGTCGTCCCCTATAATGGAACAAAGTTTCTCAGATAATTCCGTGGAGATTGAGAAGGTGCTTTTGGTTCCCTCGTTTCCCTGTGGTAACGATACCTGTGAGGACGGTTTTTGGCAACAGGTTGAACAATATAGGGATGATCATAGGTTCGCCCAATTGGGTACGGTTAATCCCAGGTGCAGTAACGTAAAGGAGATCCTGGAGAGGCAATATTCCAAAGGAATCGTTGGTATAAAGCTCCACCCTGTTCATCACGGTTACTCACCGAACGCATATAGGGAGGAGGAGGGGGGAATGAGGGGATTAGGGCAGGTCTATGAATTCGCTGAGGAGTATAAACTCCCTGTTCTTATTCATACGGGCACAAGTGTGGGCGAGAGGGCCAGGAACAAGTACGGCGATCCTTTGTTAGTTGACGATCCCGTGAAGGACTTTAAGGTAACTTTCGTTTTGGCCCACGCCGGTAGGCCCCTCTGGTGTGATTCTGCTTACTTTTTGGCCAGGAGTTACGATAACGTATACTTGGAACTCTCCTCCATACCCCCAGAGTCGCTGAGGTCTTACCTACCAAGGTTAGACTCTATCCTCAACAAATGTATCTACGGCAGTGACTTCCCAAGTTACAAGGGGCAAACGTTGTTGAACCACGCGGCCAGGTTCTGGAATCAGGTCAAGGATAGGGGGGTAATGAAGGAGAACGCAGTCAAGGTTTACGGCCTGTAGGAAGGGTGTATTTAACTCCTCTCCACTCCACTTCCCTCCTCTTCCTATTTAAAATAAGCAAGAAGAGGCCGTAAAAGATCGCTGGAACCGACATTAAAATTCCCCAAACAGCCCACGTTCCTAGCCTCCTGGATCTGGCCCAGTTCTTAAACCACCACAGGATGAAAGGTGTGGCCCCAAGCCAGGCTCCAGTGACCAGGGATCCCGCCAACAGTATGAGAAAGAACCATCCTATTACTATGAACGCCCTAGCCCCCCTGGACGAGTGGAGCCAGATCGTGATCACTTGCCTACTACTCCACCTTAGAAGGTTCTCTTCATCGTAGACGTTAGCAGGGGTCGCCTCGCCCACAAATGCTATTGCGCCGTTCCTCGATTTCACGATTCTGGTCATGGTGCAGTCGTCGCACCACTCCCTTGAGAGCTCCTCCATGGTTCGCTGGTCAAAGAGTTCCCTCCTGAACGCCATGGATCCTCCCCATAGGAACCTTCCCCCAGTGAACTGGGATTCGAAGCCTAAAGTCCAGAACCCTGCCCTCATGAGGTTCCTAAAACTCAACCTCACCGGCTTGGGCCAGGAGAACAAGGTGGAGGCCATATATCTGTCCAAGGGCCTGATTAGGGACCTTAGCCAATTAGGTGGATACTCGGTGTCGGAATCTGCGAAGACAAGCACATCCCCCTTGGAGGAGGCGATCCCTGAGAGCAGTGCCCTTACCTTACCGCTACATCCAGAGCATTTGTACCAGGTTAGAACTGGCGTTATTCCCATTGACCTCAATTCCCTGTAAGCCTCATCTTCCTCGTCCACCACGTAAATGAGTTCATAGTTAGGGTAGTCCTGTTTCATGAGCGACTCCACGTTCTTCCTGAACTGGACGTCTCTACCCTTGGCGGGAACTATGACACTGGCCATTGGGCAGCACAGGCTCCCTTCGGTGTGGAACATGTCCTTCTCCCTCCACATTTGGAAGGCAACCAATGCACCCGCCAACACTCCCAGGATGTCAAAGATGTAACGGAAAGCTAAGATGTGTAACACTGCTTAAACTAAATGGAATTGTATATAAGTCTTACAAGGTCCCTTTCGGTCAATATACCGTCCTCAACGATGGCCGCCCCTACGCTTGGTTTCTCGTAGAGTTTCCTGGCAGCCTCTCCCACTGTGGTGGCGTATATGGGTTCATCAGAGAATCTGAGTGCCTGCTCGTATAGAACGTCCTCCCTATAGTCCTCCAACACCCCCTTGAGTATCAGGAAAAGAGTAGTTATGGCCCTCACGTTTTCGTAAGAGCCTATTGGAAGTCTCCTAATGTTCTTTCTTATCATCAATTCCATGGCCTCCTCAACCGTAAAGTCCTCGTCAGCAAATATTATGGGTCTCGAGGAGATTGGGGAGGCGTCAATTAAAGAATCAAACAGTCTAGGAAGGAGGGAGTGCTCTGACACAGTTTTCACGTACCCGTCGTTGACTATTGGTACTGCTCCTACATTCCTCTCCACCATGAGCCTTATTGCCTCATCTTCGTTTCTGGCTGTTACGGGATCCGATGTCATAATTGATGAGACTCCGGTGTCCAAGAGTGCCTGGAGGTTTCCGAACTCAATTAACTCTATCCCCTCCTCCATGGGTATGAAGAGTCTAGACGCCACGTCCTTAAGGCTCACCACTCCAACAACCTCCCTTTCATCCAAAACTATGGCGTGATACTCCTGTCTCTCTATCATTCCCCTTAAGGCATCTCTCACGGAGATCCCAAGACCTACTTCCACAGGGACCCTAAATTCTTGAGAATAAAAATGAGATCAGATTTCTGCTACATTCAATTAATGGGGTATTACTTGGCGTAGGCCACGAAGTGGTACATTCCCACGGACTGGCCCCAGAGCACTAGGACCACGCCGATCAGTGCGCCTGCCACATTGGAAAGTGGGCCTGTGGTCGGTAAGTTCCACACTAGTACGAGGATGGCAACCGAGGCTACAGCCATTATGATCGTTGCGTAGGTGGCTAGCTTCTTCTTGAAGGAAAGTGAACTTGAAGGTGAACGTCTAACGGACGTCTCCAGGGCCTTTGTGGGCGGCATTCTCCTATCTGGCAACATTGACCAGCTGTTCAGTATCAGTCCGGCAATTAAGGGGATAAGGATTCCCAACCCGACCAAGGACGGGGACTTGACGAAGTCAAAGAACGTTCCAGCAGTGAGTAGGATCAGGACCATCATGTAAAGTGAACTGAGCTGAGAGGTCATTCCCCTCATTGGTGAAGTGCCTCTTGGTTTCAGTGGAGCAACGACCAGAGCTGCCACTAATGCCGTTGGTCCGAAAACCTCGACTATTTGAGTGAAAGGCGCCGGTACTCCAGGATCCAGGTATCCCCACACTGTAAGTTCTATAATGGCTGAGACGAAGACTATGCCTATCCACGTCCAGAACTTTCTCTGTAAGAGGCTAAGGTACTTGCTCCTGTCAAGGAAAGGCACCAGTAAGAGCAGTACTATTCCCACCACCAGTATAAGTATGTCGTCACCTTGAGCCAGAGGTTGGCCGTTGGGTAGGAGGAAGTCAACTACTTTATAGAAGAATAGGAAGAACCAGGGAGGATAGGCTGGAACGCTGGCAGCCGCGGCCGTATTGGGTGCTGGTGCTGGAGCGGGATTTATGAGAAGAGGAAGCTTTACGGCCATCAATTGGTTCAATGCTGCCAGAGTGTTGGGAACAATCATGATCACACCCCAGGTTGTGAGGATTATGCTCATCATGTAAATGAAGTTCCTCGGCCACCAGGCGTTGAATTTCATCCACTCGCTCTTCTTGTAATATGCTGGGGCATATGGTTTCTCCTTTCTTGATGGCAACATTCCGTAGGTCTCGGCCAGGAATAGGTGAATTCCGAAGAGAAGTCCCAGTAAGGCAACGAATATTATGTGCCATCCCAATAGTCTCGAGAACAATGAAGTCCCTGAGCCAGCTCCGAACAGCCAACTCTCTATTGTGTCCCCTCCTGGTATCCCTAACGAAATGAGACCTGAACCGACTCCTATGGCGTCCACTCCCAACACGTCCCCTACCATGCTGTAGCCGAAGAATGAAGCACCTAAGGTGACGGCGAACAATAGAACTCCCAACACCCAAACGAACTCTCTGGGTTTCTTGTAGGCCCCAGAGAAGAAGTTTCTAACCCCGTGAACGTACAGTAGGACTATCATGGCGTAGGAAGCATAAAGGTGGCTGAACAGTATTACAGAACCGTATGGAACGTTATGTATAACGAATTGCGTCTGGGCGTAGGCGTTACTGGGATCGTAGTAAAGTAGTAAGGGAAGTCCAGTAAGGACCGCGAAGAAGAACGCAGCTGCTGTCGTTGCACCCAACCAGTAGTTCAGCTTGTACATGTAATCGGGAGTTCTAAAGAAAGGTAGGTCGTCCAGGCCGAACTTCTTCTCTATTATTTCCTGAACTCCTGGAACCTCCTTCTCTTGCTCCCTCTCGTCCTCTGCCATCCAATCACCTACTTGAACGTGTCTATTGTTGGTGTGACCTGTGTTGTTCCAGTGTAGTCGCTGTTCATGGAAGGTAATGGAAACCCCTCAAGGTCATTACCATTTGGTGCCCCGAATATTGGTACACCTATCATCCTAGTCACGTAGAGGTAGTCAGTTGATGAATCCCATACCAATTCTGCTGTGGGAAGCGGCCTCTGGGTTGGTCCCGTGAGGACCGCCGCCCCTCTGTAGGGATCGTATGTGGAGCCATGGCAATCACAATGTATTATTGCGGGAACATTGGCAGCCTTCGCTGCAGCCAAGGCCTGGGGGGTCAATAGGTTAGGGTCTGGAGCGTTTAGTTGAGAGGGATTAACGTATTTAGGTGGATAGAAGTGTATTTCAGGAGGTCTGCAGCCTAGGTGTTGACATATGGCGCTGTACGCAACTATGGACCTCTTCGGTCCCACCCCTCCAGGGAAAAGATAGACCTCTCCCGTGGCGGGTACAGTAACCTTGGCTGGGGGAACCTCCATTTCATTGTTGTTGGCGTCTCCCATCCTCAGTATGAAGTTCGGATCGTTGACCATCGGATATGTGAATAGAACTATTACAGGTGAATTGACGGGTATCAATGACGTGTCGCTTGCCTTAACTGGATCACCGTTTGAGTCCACCAGCAGAAGTGTTGGAAACTTCGGTAGGGTGGTGAGAGGTTGATTGAGGTATCCAATCACCCTGGGTACAGAACCCAACACAGCTACCGCGCTCACCCCGATTAGTAGACCCTTGAGGAATTTCCTCCTGTCCTCATTGACATCATCAACGTTTTCGTTAACATAGTTGTATAGATAATCCCTTCCATCCTTGGCGAATCGAACCTCGTCGAATTTAGAGGAGGGGTCCTTCATCTTGGACAGAAGCTTCCGCAGAAATATTATGTCTCCTCTCTTGGCTATTACTTTACCTCCCTCCATGGCAATCATATACTTTTTGGGGGTTTACGGTAATTAAACTTTGTGTCAAACTTTTGAATTAATTAAGAGGTTACTTCCCACAACTTAAGGTTATAAACTCCCAGACTCGACGCTTAGAATTCAATGTGTATACGAAAATACAAAAAGAATTCCTATATGAAGATATATAACAAGAGATTTTCATCAATATAACCATAAAAATGGTCTAAACATTGTTTTGTTATGGCTTGGTTTCATGATGAACTTACTATCTCATAGGGTTGGGTCACTGAGGAGGAAGCTATCACGTCGACCCACATTCCTGACGCTGCGTGACCTGTAATTCCACAGGCCAGCCAATAGTCACCTGCGGCTATGTTCTGATACGAACCTGAGGCCCTGGCCCCTCCGGAAATACCATTAAGTTGGTATGTGCTGGAAGTAGTACCTATGTATAGAAGTATCTTTCCGTCTTCTGCTATGTCGCCGCTTTGTGGTATTGAGGTGCTGTTTTGGACGAGGTTAAGGTTGTGGGGAAGTGACTGCTGATTTATGTAGGTTATGTTAAGGTTCCACCCCGCTGGTACGTAAATTATTAGAGAGCCGAACCCCGTACCATTGAAGTTAAATTGTGAGGAGGCCGAGGATAGACTGACTAGGGTTATGAAGACGGTCTTGGTGGAGTTATCGTAAGGCAGAATTACCTTGGAGGGACCACTTGAGGAAGATGATGAGGAAGAGGAGGAAGGCGCTGTAAGCGATTGAAGCTGGCCGTAGGCGTAAAGAGCCGCTGCGAGGACCGCAACGGCAACAACGAACGCGACGACTATGGAAACAGTCTGAGATACTCCCTTCATCTCGATCTAGAAAGTAACAGTCCAAGGGATTATAAATCTATTTTTACGTTAAACTAAGGGCAACTATACAATGTTCGGGAAGGATATTTCTATGAAATTGTATATGGTTGAAAGAGGGAAAGGCTAGATTTTGCTACTCTTTGAGAAATATGCTCCCTATTTATGGTTCTCTCGCTATAGAGTTGAGCCCTTACCTCACATCCAAGTCCGCCCAGATGTGGGTTTCCAGAAAGATTATTAGGACTTTCAGTTCTGAGAGGTGGGGTTTCATAGTGTAGTCACATGTTAGGATAAATTACTCTTATATCTAGGACGTTGTGTCACTGACGTGAATTAATGAGGATTGTGGCGAGTTAACAGATCTCAATAGAAAGGCATCTGTTAATTTACCTAATTCATGACGACACTCTGTGCAGTGTCAACGAAAAGCTACGAATTCTCTTCCTCTCAATGAGGATGACTTTGAAAATCTCAATGAGGATGACTTTGAAAATCTCAATGAGGATGACTTTGAAAATCTCAATGAGGATGACTTTGAAAATATGAATAACAACTCTCATGGAGAGCGCTCCAACCCCGTGATTTATAGCTAATGTCGACGCTATCTGCGGTTTCGTCCTGGATAGGCAGTTGAACGTGTCTCTTAACATATACCTGGGGATGTGTTGGTCCTCCACTTTTTACTTTCAACGGGAGTAGTTGGGTCGGGGTTAATCCTGTTAGTGGGGCGGAGAAGGAACGAGTTACGTGACTTCGGTGAAGCCCAAGGACTTATGGTTGACAAATCCATGAAAATTGGATAAAGCCCAAATTCCTACCTTAAAATATAGATAGTCTCTTGAAAAAGAGATAGGCAACATATCCTAAGAACGCATTCATGAGAACAATCATTACTACACCGGTTATGAAGAACTCCTGCTGGCTTCTATAAGGAGAAAAGGGAACAGCTTGGGAAGTGTATGGATAGCTGTAAAACATGAATAGGAAGGATAGTGCAGTATCTGCTACCATGTACAGGATGAAGAGTAACACGTTAAAATTGAACGTAAATGACTTTATTGATGAGCCCACAAGCAACGCTCCCACAGTAATTGTCACCTCATCCAATATCCTACCATACAGGAAAGCACCTCCAAAGGCGAAGGGGATAGGAAGATGCCAGACTATTACGGGAATAAGCCCCAAAGGTAGAGTCCACTTCGCCGATCTAAATGAGGAGTAGCCTATGAGTAGACCCGCCAAAGTTAGCCCATAATGTGAGAGCATATAGGGAAGAGGATCTCTACCTATTGCTTCCTCTACAGGGGGATTGACGAAGGCGGCAATGAGGGCGATTCCGGCGACTATAGATTTGATAGACCCCTTAGACCATGAGGGCTGCAGAAAGGACAAATTTGATCTTTACATACTGTGAAGGAAAGGTTTTTAGTATTTTGTAAGAAGCAGTGGAGTATGTCCATAGTGTTGACATTAAGCTACGAAATTCCCTTCTACCTAACAACAATGCCACACAAAACGTGAACTACCCCGCCCTAAAGGGCGAGGCTTCCTGCTTCAAAGCCGAGGCTTGCCCAAAGGGTAGAGGTCTCAGCTCCACAGGCACTAAGGGTCGTTCCGACCCCGATCTTTTCAATATGTTGAGGGAAGCATTATAATCACGATCAGCGACCCAACCGCACTTGGGACAGACAAACACACGATCGGCCAACGTCAAATCTTT
>Ga0081474_121066_pt1 | contig 19053 bp, 20 predicted proteins | sample OneHunmetagenome_2_FD_70978 | JGI IMG/M metagenome (GOLD analysis project Ga0081474, IMG submission 70978) | Ferrous microbial mat communities from One Hundred Spring Plain, Yellowstone National Park, USA v2 (version 2) | ecosystem: Environmental > Aquatic > Non-marine Saline and Alkaline >... | reverse complement strand
GGCGCCCGTGAAGGGTATAACAGTGCCCGCGGCGTCCCCCACCAGAATGGCGCCGTCCACGACGTTCCTGCTGATTATCCCGCCTATGGGCACCGGGGCCCCCCTGTAGTCTATCACCTGCGCGCCCCCGAGCTCCCCGGAGAAGCGCGCGACGAACCTGTCCAGGTACTCCTTCGCGACGGCCCCCCTGGTCCCTATCCCCACCTCGGCGATCGTCCCCGCCTTGGGGAAGATCCACGCGTAGCCCTTGGGCGCCACGGAGTTCCCCAGGTAGAACCTCACAGCGTCCCAGACCTCGAGCTTGGCGTTCGCCATCACGTACTGGACCGTGGGTATGGGCTCGGACCTCTCCCTGATCCCGAGCGACCTAGCCACGGTCGAGTTGTAACCGTCCGCGCCTATCACGACCCGCGCCCTGTACAGGTTTCTCCTGGCCTTGACCTCCATGGTCCCGTCCGGCTTCCTGGACACGGCCTCCACCTCCTCCCTCACCCTTATGGCGGCGCCCGAGGCGGCGGCCAGCTCGGCCATGGCCTGCAGGAAGGCCGACTTGTTTATGCTGTAGCCCACGTCCCTTATCTCCACGTACCTGCCGCCCGGCGCGTACACGCGCGCGTAGGCCTCCCTGATCACTATGTGCGGCGTGGGCTTAACGCCCGCCGTGTCGAAGGTCCCCCTGCTCGTCGCCTCGCCGCAGGGCTTCCAGGCCATTATGGCTGGCTGCTTCTCGAGCAGGATCGTGCTGGCGCCAGCCTCCGCCGCCGCCCTGGCGGCCGCGAGCCCCGCCGGGCCCCCGCCGACCACCACGACATCGTACTGCGCCTCCATGGGCGCGGTCTCCCGTCACGGGAACTTATAAGTCGCTTGCCCCGCCCGCGGTGCCTTTAAATCGCCAGCGCGCCGGCGCAGGGTGCCGTGGGCGAGGAGGACAGGGCGGTCATCATGGTGATGGGCGCGGACAGGGTCGGCATAGTGGCGGGGGTTGCCACGGCGCTGGCGGAGGACAACGCGAACATAGTGGACCTGGCGTCCACGAAGATGGGCGACATCTTCGTGATGGTGCTCCTGGCGGACCTCTCGGGCTCCAGCGTGGGGATAGCGGAGCTCAAGGAGGGGCTGGAAGCCAGGGCCAGGGAGCTCGGCGTGCAGGTCGCCGTCTATCATTATAATATCTTTAAGGTAATGCACAGGGTGCGATCGGCGGATGTCGTCCAGGATAAGCATAGACGAGATCCTGGAGACGGTCGACATGATAGTCTACAGGCACCTGAACATACGGGCGGTCACCCTGGGGCTGAACGCGCTGCCGGCGGCCTCCAGCGACCCGGGCGCCCTCAGGAGGGGGGTCGCCAGGATCATACGCGAGGGGGCTTCGCGCCTGGCCGACGCGGTCTCGGAGGTCAGCGAGAAGTATGGGGTGGAGGTCGTGAACCGGCGGGTGGCCCTGACGCCTCTGTCGCTCGTCGCGTCCCCGATGATAAGCAGCGTCGGTCCCCGCTCGAGGGAGGAGCTGGTCGCGCTCGCCCAGGACATAGACGACGCGGCCGCCGACGTCGGCGTCGACCTCGTGGGCGGGTACGGCTCCCTGGTCCAGAAGGGCGAGAGCAGCGCGGACGTCGCGCTGGAGGAGAGCATACCCGAGGCGCTCGCCGCGACCAAGAGGGTCTGCGCCGCCGTCAACGTCGCGGACAGCCGCTCCGGGATAAACGTGGACGCGGTGCTCAGGATGGGCCGCGTTATATCCCGCGCCGCGCAGCTGTCCCCCGGCGGGAGGGGCGAGTCCTGCGCGAGGCTGATGGTGCTGGCCAATGCCCCCGACGACAACCCGTTCATGGCCGGCGGGTTCCACGGGGTGGGGACGGGCGACGCCGTGGTGAACGTCGGCATAAGCGGCCCCGCCGTCCTCCTGGCGGCGGTCAAGAGCGCGGGCGAGGTGGACGTGACGGGCCTGGCGGAGACGCTGAAGAGGGTCGCCTTCAAGATAACCCGCGTTGGCGAGCTCGTAGGCCGCGAGGTCGCGTCGAAGCTGGGCGTCCAATTCGGGGCTGTCGACATTTCATTGGCGCCGGCGCCCGTGGAGGGCGAGAGCGTGGCGGAGGTACTCGAGGCCATGGGCGTCGACGCCGTGGGCTCCCCCGGCACCCTGGGCGCGCTCATGCTGTTGACCGACTCCCTGAAGAAGGGCGGGGCGATGGCGGCCTCGAGGGTGGGCGGCTTCAGCGGCGCTATGACCCCCCTGTCCGAGGACCTGGGGATGGCGCGGAGGGCCGCGGAGGGCCACCTGGGGGTGTGGGCGCTCCTGGCGATGAGCGCCGTGTCGGCCACCGGCACGGACATGGTGCCCGTGCCCGGCGACACGCCGCCGGAGGTCCTGTCTTCTATAATCCTGGATCAGATGGCGATCGGCGTCGCGACGGGGAAGCCGGTGGGGGTCCGGCTGCTGCCCGTCCCCGGGGCCAAGCCCGGCGACGTCGTCGACTTCGGCGGGCTGTTCGGCTCCGGCGTCGTGCTGCCGGTCCCGCGGCTGGGGGCCGCGCGCCTGATCTCGCGCGGCGGCCGCTTCCCGCCTCCCGTGTCCAGCCTGAGGGGTTAGCGCGCGTCGTGCTGGACGTAGCCCTCCTTCTGTTCCGGTGGGATCGGGCTGAGAGGCCCACCCGGGCCTCGCCGGGGGACTCATCGGCCCCGTTCGGCCTTGCTCCGCGCGGGGCGGCCGTTTCATCCTCCCCGGCGCCTCCTCCGGGGTTCCGCGCACCCCTTCACCGTCACCGCCTCGCCGGGGGGTGTCGTTTCTTTTCCGTTGCCGGCGGTCTCCCGCCGCGCCTCGCGGCGCCGCGCTCCCCCGGTGGAGGGAGGAGCTTCCTCGGGAGCTCCCCGTGGCCCACCCGCCAGCTCGACGCGCGTGCCCGAGATATCCGCGGTCAGCAATAAGCGTTGCCCTCATCGCGGGCGGCTCCCCCATGGGCGGCGCCCGCCGGGCGCCGCCGAATATTTTTAACGGGCGCGCTCCTCCCCATAGGAGTTGGCTAAGGCGTACGTCCTGATAAACGCGGAGATGGGGAAGGAGGAGGACGTGCTGAAGGCGTTGAAGCAGTTGCCCTACGTCACCGAGGCCCACATGGTCTATGGGGTCTACGACATAATAGCGAAGGTGGAGGCAGATTCCCTGGAGCGCGTCAAGGAGACCATAAGCTCCCGCGTGCGCAGGCTGGAGCACGTGAGGTCGACGCTCAGCATCATAGTGATAGAGTAGCGATCGGCGGCCTTGCCCGTCGCGCACATCGGCATCGATGACACCGACTCCAACTACCTCGGGATGTGCACGACCTACATCGGCGCGCTGATCGAGGACGAACTTAGGGGCTTGGGCTACGCGGGCGCCGGCGAGCCGAGGCTGGTGCGCCTGAACCCCGCCTATCCCATGAAGACCAGGGGGAACGGCGCGATCCACCTCAGGTACCGCGTCGAGGGGCGTGCCGACGCACTGCGCCTCTTCGGGCGGGTGGAGGACATCCTGGCGCGCAGCGCCGCCCTGGCGGATTCGAAGGTAGATCCAGGGCTCGTGATGATCGTCACTCCCGACGCATCGCCCCCCGCGGCCCTCTCGCCCATCTACGAGGAAGCTCTGAGGAGGATAGTGAGCCTCCCCGCGGCCATCAGGCTGCTGGCTTCGCTGGGGGCGATCGCCTCCTGGTTCAAGAGCGGTCGCGGGCTGGTGGGCGCCGCCGCCGCGATTGGCGCCCCGGAGGACGCCACGCGCATGTACGAGCTGCTGGCGTACCGCTCCCCGGGCTCTCCGCGCGGGCCCCGGCCGGTCGACGAGGAGTCCGTCAGGATCGCCGACCTGGAGACCTGGCCTATGACGTACGATAACTACGATTGGTATAGCATGGAGGCGCTCGTGGCGCCGCGCGGCCCCGATCCAGTCATCGTCGGGGTGAGGGGGCCTGACAGGTCATCCGTGATCAGGGCCTACAGCGCGCTCAGGATAGGGACGCGCGTCGAGAGGGTGGCCATTTATCGGACAAACCACGGCTCGGGCTCCCACGTTGTGGACGTGGATGCCGTGTCGGAGATCGAGCCCTACACGACCGTCAGGCTGGAGGGCCGCGTCGCGACGCGGCCCAGCTTCGGGCGCGGATCCCACGTCTTCTTCACGCTGGAGGACTCCCGCGGGGGCAGGATAAGGGTGGCCGCCTACGAGCCGACGAAGCACTTCAGGCAGGTGGTCCTGGGGCTGGAGCCGGGGGACCGCGTCAGGGTCGTCGGGTCCTTCAGGCCGCACCCCCCGGACCCTCCCACGATAAACCTGGAGCTGCTCGAGGTGCTCGAGCTGGTGGAGCTCAGGGCCAGATCCGCCCCCAAGTGCCCGGTCTGCGGCTCCCGGATGGAGAGCGAGGGCTCCGGCAAAGGGTACAGGTGCACGCGGTGCGGCCACCGCGATCCCGGTGCCGTGCCCGTGGAGGTCAGGCTCCCCCGCAGGATAGTCCGCGGCACCTACCTACCCCCTCCGAGGGCGCATCGCCACCTTACGAGGCCCGTGGAGGCCTCGCTCTGGGAGGATTCCTCCCAGTGCGCGGTCGAGGATTGAGTTGAAATCCGGATGGGGCCGCCGCCGGGATTTTCGGGCCACAGGCCTATCGAACCCGGTCTGGGGGCTCCACAGGCCCCTGTGCTACCATTACACCACGGCGGCCGCTGCCCCTCAGCGTGAAGGAACCGGGAGATAAAACTTCTGATGGCTTCGGCGGTCGCGCCGCCGGCGCGCGGGCTGTTGCGTTGTTTGTGTTTAGTGGTTAAGTTTACAATCCCTGGTTTTCCATTATCATTAGATCCAGTGCCTCCGGGGCTGATGAGCGAGGTCGCCAGGGCGGCCATCGTCGAGTCCGCGCCGTCGCCAGGAGGACCTTCAATGTCCTAGCCGAGCTCGAGGGCATGTACAGGGGCATTGTCGAGCGGCTCGCCCCATACGTGCGAGTAACCACGTAACCAAGTCCGCCGGGCTCGAGGCCGAGGGGCATCATGATGTGAGGTCGCCTCACCCCCGGCCTCCCTCCCACCACGCTTACGCCGCCCGCCAGGGCGCCGCCGGGAGTGCCCACTCCCTCCTCGGGCCTAGGGAGAGGGGCGGGGCATTAGCCTACCCTGAGGTCAGGGGCGTCAGCACGTGGCTGACGACCACCCGTGGGCCCACTCCGATAGCCCGTGAGGAGTGGGCGAGGGGGAGGGCCCCGGGGCCACCCGGAGCCCGCCGTAAGGCCAGTCGAGGGCCAGCGCTATGGCCAGGACGCCCAGCAACGTGAAGAAGAACGCGGCCTCCGGCACGAAGAAGGCCATGGCGAAGATCGCCACCCCCATGGCGGCGGCCAGATAGCGCCCGTCGACCTTAAGCGCCAGGGGCGTCAACGCGGCGAAGGCCAGCACGACGAGGAAGAACGGGTCGATCATAGCAGCACCAGCAGTATGAGCACCAGAGAGCCCGCTATGGCGTAGAGCAGATACCAGCTGAGGCTCCCGGTCTGCAGGCGTCTAAACGCGGCGGAGATCTTGCTGAAGGCCCAGGGCAACGCCATGTGGTATAGATTGTCTATCACGCCGCGGTCGACCGCCCAGTAGATCAAGTGAGCCAGGTTGTGGTATACCCAGGCCAGGACCCCGTCGTATAGCCAAGGCAGATAGAACCTCCTGTAGCCTATCCTCCAGAGCGGCGTCAGGGCACGCGACCTTACGCCGGGCCTCAACACGTAGAGCGCAAGAGCCGCGGCGAAGCCCACCAGGAAGGCCAAGAAGCCGGGCGACGCGACGAGCCTCGCCAGCTCGTCCGCATAGAGATAGGCCAGGTAGCCGCCTACGCCCAACGCGGCGAAGGCCAGGACCGTGTAGGGTACCCACATTATGGGGTGCGCCTCGTGGATGTGCTCCTTGGGCTCGGGGCCGTGGACCAGCGAGAGGCCAAGCAGCCTGAGCCCGTAGAGCGGGGCGAGGAACGCTATGAGGCCCGCGACCAAGACGCCCGAGAGCCCGACGGCGTCGAACCCAGCCGATATGTTTTCGACGGCCATCTCCTTGGTGAAGAACCCGGCGAACGGCGGCGTGCCTATCAGCGACAGCATGGCCAGCCAGAGCGCCAGTGAGGTCGTCCTCATGTAGCGGCCCAGCCTGCCGACGGCGCCGAGGTACTTCGTGCCGCTTTCGTGTATTACAGCGCCATACCCCATGAACAACGGCGCCTTGGAGATGGCGTGGCCGACGATCTGCATGAAGGCTATCCACAGCAAGGCGATAAGCGCCGCGCCTCCTCCGGATAGCCCCAGGAGCCCGGCGCCGCCCGTGGCGGCCGCTATTATGCCGAGATTGGCAGCGGTGGAGCCCGCCAGGACCAGCTTGAACTCGTCTACTGTCAGCGCTATTATCGACGAGAGTATGGCGGTCAACGCGCCGAATATCAACACGGCCAGGAAGTACGTCTGGGCTCCCTGCACCGATGCGAATATGGGAGCGGTCACTATGAGGAGGTAGACGCCTGCGTTGACCATCGTGGCCGCGTGTATCAACGCCGAGACGCTGGTCGGGCCCGTCATGGCGGTGAGGAGCCACTCGGTGAAGGGGAATTGGGCGGACTTGGTCAGCGGCCCCATGAGGAAGAGGAAGAGCGGAAGTAGGCCTAGGGCGGACGCCGCAGATCCGAGCCTGAACAGGCCCGACAGCTGGACCGTCCCGAGGGCGACGAATATATAGGCGAGCGACACGAGGAACGCCGAGTCCCCTATCCTTATCGTTAAAATCGCGCGGAGGCCTGCCTTGGACGGCGGCCAGCTGTAGTCCACGAGGGCCACCCGATCGCCTGGATGCCCAACCCACTTGACGTCGGGCTCGTCGTCTTTGTACCAATGGCCTATCAAGGCCCAAGAGGCGAGGCCGACTCCCTCCCAGCCGACGAGGAGGAACCACAGATTGTCGGCGTATGTGATTATGAGCATCGACGTCGCGAAGAAGCCCATGAAGAACCAGTACCACCCAGGCCTGTAGTCGCCCTCCATATACTTCACGCTGTACAGCACTATGAAGAAGACCAGCCAGGCCACCAACATGCCCATGACCCCGCTGAACTGGTCCAGATGTAGCGATATGTATACGCCAAGCTGGGGTATCCACGGCACCGAGTAGGTCTCCGTGTATATGCCCGAGACCGGCGGGGAGTACGTCAGCACGGAGAAGACCGCCGACAGCAGAGAGCCGAGGACAACCAGCCAGGCCTTGGCCTTCTCCCCAGGCAGGAAGAGGCTGAGCACTGAGGCCATCAACGGCAGGAATATCGTCAGGAACGCGTATTCGGGGCTCATAGGCCCACCGGGACCAGGCGGTTTTGTACGTATACGCTTATGTTGGTCCAGAGGCTTGACGACATCGGCGGCAGGAACAGCAACACCGAGAGGAGGGCGGTGGACACGATGGCCACGAGGGCCGCGTCGTACGGGCCGGCCCCGCCTATCTTGGGCGGCCCGAAGAAGACGTTCCTTATGGTGGCGAAGGCGTAGATGCCGGTGACGACGAGCATGGCGGCGAAGGCTATATATAACTCTATATATTCCATACCTAGGTACGTCTTAACCAGCGCCGTGGCCAACGTGATCTCCGATATCATGCCTATGGTCAATATGCCGGCTAGGTTCAGGAAGCCCACCACGGCGGCGCCGGCCAGGGCTGAGTTGTAGCCGTAGAGGCCGCCCATCCTATCTATATCGCGGGTGTGTAGATGCATTATGAAGTAGCCGGCGGTCATGAAGAGGACGGCCTTGCCCAGCCCGTGGCTGATGTAGATCAACGCGGCGGCCGTGAGGCCGAAGACGTTGCGGAGCGAGAGGGCGAGGATCATGTATCCCATCTGCGATACGGTGGAATAGGCGAAAAGCCTTTTGATGTCGCTCTGGGTATACGCCATCATGCCGCCGTATATCGCCGTCGCTATGCCGTACCAAGTTAAGGGGAGGAACCAGCTCCGCGGCATCAGCGGTAGGGCCACTATGGAGATCACGTAGCCTCCGAAGCCGACAAGCACCGGCGACAGGAGGGCCGACAGAGGGGTGGGCGCCTCGGCGTGGACATACGGAAGCCACATGTGGACGCCGAGGGCCGCCATCTTGATGAAGGACCCCAGCAGGACTAGCAACACGGCGAGGTAGAGCAGGTTCCTGGGGAGGGCCCCGGCCGCGGTGGCCGGCACGGGGACCGTGGTGACGCCGTTGAGGTAGAGCACTATGAAGCCGGCGAGCATCAGGAGCGCGGCTACGTGGGACCAGACCAGGTACATCACGGCGATCCTCGCCCTGTCCCCATAGCCGTAGTACAGCACTTGGAACAGGGAGGCTATCAGCGCCACCTCTATGAAGATATAGATGCCGAAGAGGTTCTGTGCCGCGAAGGCGCCGGCCAGGCCGCCGAGGAAGAAGCCGTAGGTGAGGTAGAACGTAGTGTTCCTCACGCCGAGCTCCTCGGCTCTGTGCTCCATGTAGGGGGCCGAGAATATGGCGACCATTATGCCCACAAGGGCCACCGTGAAGACGTAGGCGGCGTTGTACGGCTCTAGATAGAGCGAGAAGATCGACCAAAGGCCTGTCCCGGCCGAGCCGAGGTACCTCGACCCGCCGAACAGAGAGAGGGACGAGACGGCGAGTAGGGGCAGCAGCGCGACGGCGCTTATGTAGGCGGCCGCCTGGGTGGAGCGCCTGGCGGCTACGTAGGCGGCCAGCGAGAGGGCCATCGGCAACAATATCGAGGCGTAGAGAGCCAAGCCCGTCATGGCCTATCTCCGCCCGACCTGAGCTCCTCCAGGTCTGTGGTCTTCGCCGCGGCGTACGTCCTATATATCACGGCGCCTATGATGGCAACCTCGCCGGCGGCCATGGATATCAGCAGCACGAGGGCCCAGAGGCCCACCGAGGGGGCTGTGGATAGGACCGGCGCAAGCGCCGCGAGGGCCCCCACCACGACGACCTCAACGGCTATCAGGAGCCGCACCATGTTTCTGCTGGCCGCAAGTCCGTAGAGCCCCACGGCGATCAGCACGAGCCCGACGGCGATAGCCGCGATCATGCCCTCTTCGCCACCTCTATGGCCACCACTAGGGACGACACGAGCAGGGCCGCTATCAAGGCGAGGAGGTCGAAGTTGGGCTGCAGCTCCTGGCTCGCTCGAGGCGGCGGCGCCTGCGGGATCAAGGCCCACAACAGCAAGGCGGCGACGACGGCGAGGACCGCCACGGCCGCCTTATACCGCCGCGGGTAGTCGAAGAAGCCGCCGTACATGGACGCGGTAACCATAACCATGAGTATCACAGAGCCTATGTAGACCACGAAGACCAGGAAGGAGGCGACCACCAGCCCGGCTAGGGCGTAGTAGCCGGCGACGGTCGCGGCCGAGAACGCCAAGCTCAGCGCAGCTACGGCGTTGTCCTTGACCAAAACCGCGAGGACGCCGAAGATCAGGGCAACCGCCAGGACCAGATATTCCAGGAACATGTAGGGTGCAGAACAACGCCCTTTTAAATAATTCTTGGGTCAAGTGCAAAAAGAGTTTGCCCGCACCCCACGTCTCCGCGGCCCTTGAGTTTGGCGTAGGGCCGGAGGCGCAACCAGCCGAGATGTCCCCTAGGGCCTTCTGCTGGATCTCGGCCTAGCTCTCCACGACCGGTACAGAGGGCGCCGGCGGGAGCGGCTTGTGTTCGCCGTGCTCGCCCAGCCTCACCTTGACCACGCGTCCTCCGGAGTACTCGTGGACGACCTTAACCACCTGCGGCACGAGCTTGGGCACTTGAGGCGGCCTCCTCATCATGTCGGGGGTATACATCATGTCCTCGTGTCTGTAGAACGCCAAGTCCCTCATGTCGGTGGGGTACAGGGCGTAGGTGGGGCACGCGTCTATGCAGTAGTGGCACATTATGCAACGGCCGTAGTCTATGCCGGGGTAGCGCCTCCCGTTCTTCTCCATGTACATCTTTATGGCGTTTGTCGGGCATATGCGGGCGCATATCATGCAGGAGGTGCACCTCTCGGTCCAGAGCCCTATCCAGCCTCTGACCCTGCCCATATAGTCGGGCACCTCGTAGGGGTAGTAGATCGTCAGCCTCTCCGGCCTAAGCGTATACTTGAGGCCGAGCCCTATCACGTCTAGGACGGCCCTTATGGCCTCGCCAACCTTCTGGCCCGCCATGGCTACAACAGGAAGTACTCAGCCGCGGACACCGCGGCGGCGGCCACCGCGATGGGCAGGACCCAGCGCCAGCTGAAGGACAGCGTGTGGTCCAGCCTGGCCACCGGCATAACTGAGCGCAGGAACACGAAGAAGAGCATGAGGATAAACGTCTTTATCATGACCCAGGCGGCTGCGGCTAGATTGCCCCAGAGGTCTGCCGGCCACGGGCCGGGCGCTATGGGGGCCCATCCGCCGAGGAAGACCAAGGCGCCGAGGAGCGAGTAGGAGAACAACGCTATGTATATCCCGCCGGCGTACGTCAGGGCGAGGAATATGGAGGAGAAATCGCTGTAGGGGCCCGTCGCCACGTCTCCCTCGTAGTCCGCTATCTCGAAGGGGAAACGGCTGGTGGCCATCGCGACGCCTATTATGTAGACGATAAAGGCCAGCGGGTTGTAGAGCGCCCCGACGATGTATGTCTGCTTGGCCACTATCTCTATGGGGTCTATGGTCCTGTACGTCAGGAACATGCTGGCGAAGGCGCCCAGCAGAGGTATTTCGTAGGCCGTCATTATCAAGGCCTCCCTCGCGGCGCCTATATAGGCGAAGCGGTTGTTGACCGCCCAGCCCATGCCCACAACGATTATGAAGAGGTAGAAGAGCACGGCCAGAGCCATGATTATGCCGTAGTGGAGAGAGGGCTTGGACAGGAGGGCGAGGTAGGGGGAGAGCGGCACCATGAAGGACGGCATGAGGGCCAGAGCCACGAAGAGCGGCGGGAGGGCTACGAACAAGACCCGGTACGAGTCCACGGTGATTATGACCTCCTGCATGACGAACCTCACGGCGTCTGCGATCAGCTGGAAGTAGCCGCCCAGCCTAGGCGACACGTGGAGGGGGCCAACGCGCATCTGGACCCTCGCCGCTATCTTCCGCTCAGCCCAGACGATCGTGAGGAGTATCAAGGTGGACACCACTCCGTCGAAGAGAAAATCCCACAGCCGCGGGGAAAGGAGCCAGGAGGGGATCTCCATAGCCCTAAGTAAAGAATCCTTTTTTTAAGTTATCTATCGGCTTCAGGCGGGAAGAAGCCGAAGCTGCCGTAGATCGCCGGCAGGTCCATCAGCCTGGCGCCTATAGTCGCCTTCATGAAGGCCCTTAGGTTCTGCCACGAGGGGGTCGAGATCCTGACCCTGAAGAGCCTCTCGGTGCCGGCGCCGAAGACCTGGAAGAAATACCGCCCTCTGCCGCCTTCGGTCACGCCCGTGCCCTCGGCCAGATTGGTCGTCGTGACGTAGTAGCCGCTCATCCTCACGAGCTCGTTAAGCATCTCCCTCTCCCTGGGGGGAATCTTGTGGGCAGCGTTGTGGCCCACCAGCGGGCCGTCCATGGGCATCGCCTTGAGTAGCTGCCTGATTATCCTGGCGGCCTCCCTCACCTCCTCGATCCTGACCAGGGTCCTGGCCAGAGAATCGCCCTCGTCGTGAACCCTCACCTCCCACTCCAGCTGTTTATACACGCCGTAGGGCATATCGCGCCTCGCGTCCCAGTCGACGCCGGAGCCTCTAGCCCCCGGCCCGGTGGCCAGATACGCCGCGGCGTCGCTCTTGCTGAGGTAGCCCACGTCCTTAAGCCTGTAGTAGCCCACCGGGTTCTTGACGACTAGCCTGTAGAACTCGTCCATCTTCCTGTCCAGGAAGTCCAGGAATCCGGCCAGCCTCTCGTAGAAGGCCTTGGGCGGTGCCCTCCTGACGCCTCCCGGCAGGACCCAGGTCGGCGTGGTCCTGGCGCCGGTGGCTATAGCCCATAGATTGACCAAAAGATCGCGGAGGCCGAAGCCGTACATGAAGCCGGTGGATGACCCTATCATTATGGCGTGCAGGGCGAGGTCGTAGAGGTGGACCGATATCCTGCTCATCTCGCCGAACAGCGTGCGGAGATACTCGGCCCTCTCGCTCACGTCGTAGCCCAACATCCTCTCCACAGCCATGGAGTAGGCCCACGTCACGTTTATGGCATCAGGCAGAGACAGCCTCTCGAAGAGCGGTATGTTCATCATGAAGTGCCGCGTCTCCCCGAGCTTCTCCATGGTCCTGTGGACGAAGCCGGGATCGGGCCTTATGTCCACTATTATGTCGCCGTCGAGCTCCACGAAAAAGCGGATGTGGCCAGAGGTGGGGTGCTGAGGGCCGAAGAGGAGCTCCAAGGTCCTCTTTCCGCCGGGCCCGGACTCGACCTCGCTGAGGACCATACCGTACTGCTCCATCTTAAGGCCCATGGAGATCTACAGCCCCTATAAAAATATCGCCTTAGCCAGACGCGGAAGACGCCGGAGGCGGCGGACGGGCGCGGGAAATCGTCCATCGACCCGCCTGGAGGCCGGCACACAGTCGGGCACAAGCTTATAAAGACATTATCGAGCAGGCATGTGGAAAACGTAGACGCCGACAGTCTGCTGGGATTCCTAAAGCTGCTCCTCGACTTCGGGGGGAGGGCACATATAGGCGAGCTGGCGAAAAGCCTACACCTAACCTTGGACGAGTTCTACCACGTCTTAAACGCGGCGGAGGGCCTGGGCGCGGTCAAGCTGCAGGACAACCAGGTGGCGTTGACCCGCAGAGGCCTAGACATACTTCGGATGAAGTTCGGCGACGTCCACCACATGGTGAAGCTGAGGGCAGAGGAGTTGATCTAGATATGCATCTTTTCGGGTCAACCCCCATATCGATAAACAAATAGGTTAGTCGATTTTTATTTTCCTTAGATAATTACTCAAATATTAGTAAAAAATCGCTTTTATCGGGAAATAAATATATTTATTTTGGAAATTTCCGTAGGCCGTGATCCCTGAGGAGCTCGCCGAATTCGCGGAGGGCCTGGCGAGGCAGGTGGCCAGATCGGCCGGAGCCAGAGGAGCCGGCCTGGAGGAGGCGCTCTACTACGTCTATCTATGCACGATAGGCGTACTCAACGACGAGATGGAGCGCGTAGAGATCGTCAAAAGCCGCAGAGGCGTATCGAAGCGGTTGCCGCCCCCAGAGCCCATAGCCGAAGAGATCTTGATGTGCGTAAAAGAATCGCTGGAGCGCGGCAGACCCGTGGTGGAGAAATACGACTACTACGCGCTCTAGATCCGCCGGCTATACCGGAGACGCCGATAGCGTCGCCACAAATATATAGTGTAAAATGAGTTTCTTAGATATAATAAATATTATATAACATAATGTATGATAACAAATAAATATAAAAATAAAACATATTATATGACAGAGCAACCTGCTATGTTGTTATATATTACCTGAATATCGTCGTATGCCTCGATCAACTGGTGAGCTTAAACGGTTCACGTTCTGCATGTTTTAGACGGCGTAGCTGCCCAAATTCCCGCCGTATTTCTCGGCGTATCTATCTGAAAACAGAATTCATACCTGCCGCGTTCGTCGATCTCCATGCGCCGATACTGCGCCGCCGGATAGCCGCGGAGGATCGCGCCCTCTACGGCCTAGGCCCTATCAGCGAAGGACGCGAACCATTCTATGTCCAATGAATATGGTATATTTATATATGAAATATATTTAATTGATAAGTGTTTCTATTATATAACTAAGTATTACTTGTTGAGTTGGTCAAGACATCGGTTTACCTCCCTCCTTTTGCTAGCTGGTCCCAGATAACACAGGCGCGGGCTGTCGACTTTCTGCCATGCGGCGTCAATTCCCTCGGCGCATCGCTGTTAACGCGGAATCTCGGCGTTAGTTAATGCCGGCATAGTTGAAATATTGTCATGCCCGCGGCGGCCGTTAACGGCGTCTCTTCAGGAGGACTTTTCCCTCCCCGTCTCTTATCTCGACTACCCTATGGTAGGGGATGTAGGCGCCTGACTTCGTGGTGAATCCGCCGTGGCCTATCTCCGCGAGCTCCTCGGTGGAGATCTCGGCCAAGTCCCCCGGGGAGCCGCGGTTGACGTAGACTATAGATCCCCTCTGGCCCGTCCACCTGAGCTTGTTCAGGATGCCTCTGATGGGGTTCACGGAGGTGCCGGCGTCCGGCCTTAAAAGCCTACCCCGTGCCGAAGATCTGCCGGAAGACCTCGGCGTATGTCCCATAGGCCTCCTCGCCGTATAGGCATACTATTATCCTCCGCACGTTTCTAAGCCTCGGCGCTACGCGCTTGGCGGCCTCCGCAGTGAGCCTGGCGGCCTCTCGGTAGGGGCAGCCGAATATGCCGGTGCTGATCGCCGGCAGGGCCACGCTCTTGAGGCCGAGCTCGTCGGCTTTCGCCACAGCGTTCTCGACGGCCTCGCCTATCTTCTCGATTGGTTCCGACCCGCAGCGGGGCCCCACCGCATGTATCACGTACCTGGCCTTGAGCCTCCCGGCGCCTGTGACCGCCACGCCTCCGACGGGGACGGGGCCGTGCCTCCTGACCCACTCCCTGCTCTCCTCCTGGATCTCCCGCCCTCCCTTCCTCACTATGGCGCCGGCGACGCCCCCTCCGTGCTCCAGGTAGGAATTGGCGGCGTTCACTATGGCGTCGGCCTCCAGCTCGGTTATGTCGCCCATGGCCAGCTCCACGGACACCCCGGGGGCCGCCTGGAATCTATCCATGGCCGGGCCCAGGCCTGCGGTTAAATAGGTTGCGCGGCGTGCGGTGAATATTTAAGGCGGGGGCCGCGGGGGGCCGTGATTGTCGCTGTCGCGTCGAGGAACCCCAACAAGCTGAGGGCCGTGGAGAGGGCCTACGCCATGTTCGGCTTGAGGGCGGTCGTGCTGTCGGCGGAGAGGCCGCCGGATCTGCCTCCCCAGCCCCTAGGCCTCGCCGAGGTCTTCAGAGGGGCCGCGGAGAGGGCCAGACACGCGCTGTCGGCCGCGCCGTCGGCGGAACACGGCGTGGGCATCGAGGCGGGCGTGGTGGAGCTCGGCGACCTGCGCCTCGACGTGACGGTGGCCGCAGTGGCGGATAGATCGGGGCTGGTGACCGCCGGGGTCGGCCCCGGCTTCCAGGTGCCTGGGAGGTTCCTCGCAGACGTGCTCAGGGGCGTGGAGCTGGGGAAGCTCGCCGAGGCCTTCTTCGGGAGACCCGCCGTCGGCTACCGGGAGGGGCTCGTCGGCGTTCTCTCCAGGGGAAGGGTGACCAGGCTAGATCTGAACACGGCCGCGGTGGCCATGGCGCTGTTGCCCCGACTGCCCTACAACTCCCGTCTGTACGGCTCGGAGCCCTAGGAGCCGGCGTATAGCATAGAGCTGCGCGGCGGCTCACGGGCGGGGGACGAGCCGTCGCTCCACAGCCCCCATCCCTCCAGCGCATAGGGCTGCCGGAGTCGAGATCGCGGCGGCCGACGGCTACGTAGGCGTCCCCTCGGCAAGCCCCGGGAGGGCCTTCGCGGAGGGGCGTAGATCGGATTCTGGGGCCTGCGGCGCGGACAGCGGCCGTTGCCCCCTCGTGGCGGCGGCCGCGGCGTCTCTAGGCCGATCCACGTGAGCGCCTCGCCGAGGCGTGCAGGAAGCCGTCGGGGCCGGGATCACTGGGGGCATTCGAGCGCCCCCAGCACCTCCTCCCTCTTTAGGTAGATGTCCTCAAGCCTCTTCCTGAACTCGAGGGGGGAGAGGCCCTCCCTAATTCCCCTTATGGCCGTCGCGAGCCCTAGCTTCGGCACGCCGTCCTCTAGCCTCGCGGCGAGGTCCTCGAGGAGGTCCAGGTCCAGCTTGAGCAACATGTTCACCGCGAAGGGGAATGCGTGTTTCTCTAGGCATAGGTATTTATCCAGCAGGGGGTCCTCGGTCCTGGACAGAGACTCGCTCCCCAAATGGCGGACGGAGGCGCCCCGGAAGCGCATGGAGTGTCCCCCCAGCGCCATCCCCCTCAGGGCCAGGACCGTCTCGTTGTGGCTTCCCCTCAGCGAGTAGGTGGGGACTTGAAACCCCAGGAAGTAGTTGGTCTTGAGGCTCATGTTGACTCCGCCGATTGCGACGGACCTCTCGACCTCCGCGGTTCCGGCGGCCTCGCCGTCGACGCTGAGGCCCGTCTTGGTCACGAACGCCGTATATCCCTCGAACCTCGAGTCGTACGGCTCCATGTACTTCGTCCCCTTGAACCTCCTGAACAGCGCGTTGGGGTAGTTTTTCCACTTCCTGCCCTCTATGGATCCCGAGGCGATGGCGGCGTCGGGGTTCCTCTCGTGGAACTCCAGGTGTTCCTCGACCCAGGTGGGGGACGGAACCGCGTCGTCGTCGGTGAAGAGGGCCACGTCGTCCGGGTTCAGAGCGGCCAGGGCCAGGTTGAGGGCCTCCTCGTAGAGCCCCTCCCTCTGGACTATAACCCTATCGGCGCGGCTCGCCTTGAGGCCGCCCTTGGCTATCAACACCACCTCGAAGCCCCGGAACGTCTGACGCCTCAAGGCCTCCAAGGCCTCTCTGAGGGTCTCTCTGCCCGAAGTCGGGATGAAGACTTGAACCACGGAGGATTTAGCTTCCCATTTTTAAACTGGGCGTCCATGCGGCATGTGTCCTCCAGCAGCTGGGGGAACGCGGCGTGGGCTAGGTTGGACGCGGGAGCCGCCGAACGTCCGCCGATCTTGCGGAGGGCCTATATGACTGGAGCGGCTCGACCTAGGGCCCAAAGGCGCCGGGGGCTCCTAAGGCCTAAAGCGAGCCGGGGGCCCGAGCCCTGTCTGTAGGCGGAGGGACCTACGGCGGGTCGACGATGAGGGCTTCAATCCCTTCGGCGGGCCGTTAGGCCCACAGCTCCTCCCGCGGCCACTCGCCTCTGGAGACGAGTATGCCCTCCAGTATCGCCACGAGCATCTGGAGCTTTAGGTAGTAGTCGAGCAGATCCCTGCGCCCGGTCTCCTCCCACTCCTTCTCCATGAGCTCCGCTATCCGCCCCAGCTCCCTTACGTCGGCCGCCGTATATCTGCCCTCTCTCACCGCCTTAATCAACTCGATCAATCGTTGCCTCACCTCCTCGGTGTAGTACTTGGACCTCGCCGGCGGAACCAGCGAGAGGTAGCCCGCGAGCGCCTCCGCCTCGACTCCGGTCAGCACGCCCTTGGTAGACAGCACCTTAAGCAACGTCGAGTTGTATATCTGGAACGACCTCCCGAGACCGGCCAATTGCTCCTCTATTTTGTCCATACGTCCGCCCAAATCGCCTATCTGGCCCTCCAGCTTGCCCACCCGATCCTCCAGGCGGCCCATTCGGTCCTCGAGGGCGCCCATTCGGCTCTCCAGCTTGCCTATCTGCTCCCGCAGACTATCTACTTGCTTTCCGATATTGCCGACTTGGCCCTCCAGGCGGCCCATTCGGTCCTCGAGGGCGCCCATTCGGCTCTCCAGCTTGCCCACCCGATTCTCTAGGTTGCCCACCCGATCCTCCAGGCGGCCCATTCGGTCCTCGAGGGCGCCCATTCGGCTCTCCAGCTTGCCCACCCGATCCTCCAGGCGGCCTACGCGCTCTTCTAGTCTATCCAGCCGCCCGCCCAGCTCGCCGATCTGTCCCTCCAGCCTGCCTATGCGCATCTCGACTCTGCCGATCTCGCGGGAGAACAACACGTAAAGCGCCGCTACGGCCGCCGCGACGAGCGGCGCCTGGCCGAGCATCGCAGTCAGCACATCCCCGATGCTCACGTGATTTATCACGACGAGGGATAAAAGCTTTTTGTACGTAGCGGTCTGTATGGCTGTCGGCGGGGGATTTCCCTCGGCCTCTCCGCGATGGCCGCGTCCACAGGGCGGTCTGCCCGGCCGCCGGACCTACGCGCTCCGCCGTCAGCGCCTCTCGGTTGCGGCGATACGCTGTCTACGACGACGGTTGCCGCCAGCGCGTGCGACCGGCACAGCCGCCGGTCGTTCCGGCCGAGCGCCTCGCGCCCGCCCCGCCGCCGACAGGCGGTTAACGGGGATAACCCTCTCGTTTTTATTTTCCGGAGCACCGCCGCGGCGTGTTGCCGAGGGAGAAGAGCGTGGTGGGCATACTGACGTCAAGCTACCTGCTGGCCGTGGCGACCTCCCTCCCGCGCCTCACCCCGCTCCCCCTGGCCGTCGCCGCCGCGGCGTATCTCCTCCACCTCCTCACCTTCGACTCGGTGTTCTACGCCAGGAGCCCCATGCAGTTCTACTCCCTGACCGCGCTGAACTTCCTGCCGTATTTAGCCGCCGCGGCGCTCGGCTGGTGGAGCCTCCCGGCCTACGCCATAGGCCTCCTGCTCTTCGCGTCGTATGCCGTGCTCATGCATAGAGGGAGGAGACGGACCGTGGAGGGCGTCGTGACGGGCACCGCCCTCCTCTCCTCGACAATCCTTCTGGCGAAGGCTATCGTGATCCACCAGCTGGCGCTGAGGGACTACCTCCTCTATGTGCTGTTCGTCGGATATCACGTGGCCGCCGCCTACTACGTCGAGTCGCGGCTCGCCTTCAGGGACGTCAAGCCCCACGTGGCGCTATACGTCTGGATCCCCGCCGTGGCCCTGACGGCGCCTCTCTGGCCCGCCGCGCTTATAGCCGCCGCGGAGCCCACCTACAAATTCGCGGCGAACATCAAGAGAAACACCAAGTACTCCCGCTATCAAGACATAGCGAGGATGGGCCGGCGGGAGCTGGCGAGGGGCGCCATCTTCACGGCCCTCATGGCGGTTCTCTACTACATCTGAGGCCCCTCAAGTCGGGGGATCTCCAACGACGCGAGGCATTACCCTAGGCGGTGAGATGGCGAGAGGCCGGCCGACGTCGGCGCGTCCTCAAGCCTGCGGCGGCCTCGACGGCGCTATCGCCCCAGGGCGCCTCTAAGCTCCGCGAGCGCCTTGTCCAGCTCGTCGGGCCGCCTGACCCCGCCCCTAAGGGCCTCGGCGCGCCTCGGCCCCCCGCCCC
>Ga0081474_122382_pt1 | contig 19078 bp, 27 predicted proteins | sample OneHunmetagenome_2_FD_70978 | JGI IMG/M metagenome (GOLD analysis project Ga0081474, IMG submission 70978) | Ferrous microbial mat communities from One Hundred Spring Plain, Yellowstone National Park, USA v2 (version 2) | ecosystem: Environmental > Aquatic > Non-marine Saline and Alkaline >... | reverse complement strand
TTTTGTATGTAAATTCACGCACGTACACATTACGTATGTATTATTGTTGGTAAACAAACAATTTTTTTCATGTTTGTGTATTTTTTACTATATATTTTTATTTTGTATGTACACTATACACTGTAGACCGTACACGTGTATTTGTACATGGACTGACGTGTATGATGTATGGTGTATATGTACGTGTTTTATGTACTTCGAACTGCGTACCTCTCTCCCCTCCCTCTATATAATATAGACATATAACGAGCCATGCCAAGTAGTACCAAATTCACGTCATTTACGCCACGTATTCTCACGAAATTTAAGTACTACCAACGCCGTATTACGTACCCCTTACGTCAAAAAGTTCTATATAAGGTTTCATGAAAGGGTTCAAGAACTCAAGGCATAAATACTTGTTCCTCTTTTTCTTATTCTGAGCCATGAGTACTTTCGCACTTATTGCGTATCTCGTCAATTCAATAATATTTATTCTGATGCTTTTATTTACTGTACTCAATCCTCAATTGCTCAATGATCAATATTGGGACTACATACTTATCGGATTGTTTTCTGCTATCGTGTTTCATTCCGGTCATGCCACGGGTGAGAAGTCTTGATCCGTGTTCGCCACACGTTGCGTTTTGCTATTGCTTTGTATCTCCTTTACGGCTGGGTTTACTATCTCGTGGTTCACGCTCACGTTTCCGTTTACATGTATTATTTTGCTCTCTTTCTCTTTCCTCTTTGGATATTATATGAGGACGTTTTTGATTACCTTGAGTTCCACGACACTCTTACAAATATTATTATTAACCTCTTCTCGCTTCCCGTGCCTTATTTCCTCTATTATACACTGTCTCTTTATACTTATTACTATTTGACGTCCGTTTACGTTTTTCTGTATGTCCTGTTCGGTGTTATCATTAACATATACTCCGTTCATGCTTCACGGTAAATTTTTTATTTCTCTTTGGTTCATTTTTCTTTATGCACGGTCTCGTCCTCATTGACGGCTCTTCTTTGTTAGTATTACCCGATAAACAATTTTCTTACGCCTATCTCAAGATGCTCAATGACGATTTCACTGCTCTCGGATATAAGACCGAACTCTTTGAAAGAGACGGTAAGTTCGTGTTAAAGATTGAGGACAAGTTCGCCATAATCGGAGAATGAGTTTCCTATCAACGTTTTTTTCGTTTTAGTAATATTATTCATATTTCTGAAGTTCTTTCGGACTTTAATATGTCTTCCCATTCGTTTTGCGGTACTCCCAGTCTCCTCAATATTTCTTTTGCTACGTCTCTGGGTTCCGGAGGGTTTCCGAACAACGGTATTGTTTTCTCATATGTTGCCGATTTATCTCCTATTTCTCCTATACCGATTACATGTCTTTTTCCTATTCCTACTATTATCACTAGAGGTACTTCTGCATTCGGCTGTATGAACAGTGACTTCTTCTGGTACGACTTTTTGAACGAAAAGAGCTTCACGTCTTACTATATTTATCGAAAGGTTTTTAACTTTTTTCTTTCTCACTTTATTGGATAGCCTTGGCTGACATTGAAGATGTTATGATGTTCTTGAAGGAGAACGGGGTCGTGCGTGGTAATACTGTCTCATACAATGGAATAATTCATTATTCCGAACAGATATCTATAGCGTTAAGTTTGCCTCCTGATAAGGCTATTGCGAGAGTTTTACAATATATTCATGACAATGGCTATATATTGGTGTGACTATGCAGGTCTCGTTATTTGCCATCGGTGTTGAGGACAAGTGCTTTGCTTCCGGTACCGTCTATACTCCCGATGGTGTACAGGCTGTTAATGAGGTGTTCGATTCGTGTGATGAGGTCTTCAAGTTCATGCCGACTTTCGCTACTTTTCTTATCGTTAAGAAAGTCGCTTCACGTTATGACTCTTTTTACCTCCGCTTTTCCGACGTCGAGTCTCTCAAGAAGATGCTCTCTTTCATGGTAGGTGAGTCACCCGGTTACCTCACTTTCATCCCCGAGGACGTACTCAGTACTCTGAACGTCGGTGTTTTCGATAACCGTATAACTTTTGAACCCGGTCGTGTTTCCGTTCCTTCATTTTCCGGGTACGGTCTTCCGTGTTATTTTACGGGTTCTATTCCCGCTATAGTCACTTTCTCTAAAGACCACGTATTTATTAATAATGTTCCCGTAGCCAAGGTGACTCCCGATAATCGAATCCATTATTGCGGTGAGAGTTATATACTCGATAAGCCTATCAAACAATACGTGGATGAAGCCATCTCGAGTTTGCTTTCCTGTTATGTCTCTTTATATCCCGGTGAACTGAAATGGTCTGACGTGGTGAAGCTGTGGTGTGGAGTTCGAATTATGTGAGGGAAATCATTTCAGATGTTTCACTGAAGTTGGATTTGTTGTCTAAATGGAAATACGTTTATCCTCTCGCTGAGGATTATGATGCATTTCTTGATTCCTGTTATACCGGCAAAGTACGTTCGTTTATATATCTGGTCGGTACACGTCTGAGCGTTGTCGATAGTACGAAGCATATCACTTATGATCTCTCATGTATTCCCGGTCTTGCCGACTTTCTCAGGTTCTGGAACAATTACAATTTGAACGGCAGACTGATATATCGTGCTACAACTACTTTACTTATCGATGATTACGTCAGATCGAGGAGCGGAGTTTCGTTAGCCGGTGGAGATGATAATCTCCTGTCGTTTTGGAGTGTGAGTCCCTACACTTCTCATTATTTTGCTGTCAGATATACTGAACTTTTCCACGGTAACCCACGTGATGTTCGTGTACTCGTCATGGAGTACGATGACTCCCTCTGTGCTAAGGACTGGTACGATAACTTTACTCCTGAATATAGTGTATATTCCAATGGCAAATTGTATAATTTCGGTTATATACGTTACCTCAGGGAGCTTGAGGTGAGGTGTTACGCAGTCCGCACTAGTTCCCTCAAGTACGCTCTCACATATGACGAGTTCAATGAGGTCTTCAAGCACCTACCTAAGGAGTTCGTTTACCGTCCGTAAAATTTATAATTCCTGTATCCATTAATTTTTCCCGATTTCCATGGCAGTTTGCTCTGTCGTAGTCTTAGATGATAACGGACGTGTTTTAGTCCAACGCAATTTTCCCAACAGTATGGACAGGGATACGTATGCCGACATCCTTGTAGATATTATAAGTAAGCTTGAAGGTAGGAAGGTGAAACGTGTCGAAAAGTTAATCTTAAAGGAGAACCCGGGGCTGAAGAACACTCTTACTAGGGCTAGGGAAGTTGAGGAAAAGTTCGTTGTAGCAGAACTCACTACGTAGAAACCTTTTTAATTCTCTTTCTCTTATTACCTCTCATGAGGCATCTCCGTGCAGATTTAAAAAATATCCGTCCTCTTGCACAAGTCCCAAGCAACGCACAACTCCTCTATCAAGACTCTAAGGTAGCGTTATATTATACTTACGATTCCAGTCAAGGTCAGGTCACATGGATAATGGTCAATAAGACCAACACTACTCTCTACGTTTCACTTCTCAGAGGTGCTTCATTAAACATTAACGGTCAGAACGCTACAGTCCCGTCCTATGTCTTTGGTAACGCCTTCGCCGACGTGTATTTCGCTAACGGTTTATCGTCATATATAAACGACTTAAACAACATACCTCTCTACTCTCTAGCCGTACTCAAGAGTCCTTCCGGTCAGACCATAGTCGCTTTCGTTTTCTCTTTGCCTCCTAACTCTGTTACTTCTGTTCCCGAATACGGTTTCGTAGGACTTCAGTCTCTCAACGGACAGTTACTCGAAGTCACTCCGGAAAATGACAATCTGTATGCTATAATATACGATTACGTTGAGATAATTGAGTATGAGCAGGAGGCAGGTGTTCAAGTTCAGGCACCTCCCGACCCGTATGCTGTTTACTCATATCAGTTCAATATAAGTGATATAGGTACTATAATGACTCCTAGAGTGATATTCAAAGTTCCTCAGAGCGATGTTAATGTTATTACCGGTCTGGTCAATGATATTAAGAAGTTGTTCCATAAGTTGTGATAACATGCTTACCGAAGAACTTCTGACGAAAAATAAGGTAGGTTGTGTCGATCTCGTAAACCTCGTCTTCGTTCTTGAGGAACAGGGTGTAAAATACAGGATAAATGACGACGGTTCTTTAACCGTTTACAATCCCGATTTCGCTTTTGTATATGAGTCCGGATCCAATAAGTGGTTCGGGCGTCTTTACGACGCTCTCGTTCAGGGTAGTTTTACAATAAGGTCACGTTATGGCGAGACTGTTTTCGAATGCAATCAGTACAGTACACGCAGTTCTCTTAATTATTAAGTAAACGTTTTTAACCTTTCTCTTTCACTTTTGTGTTACCATGGGTACTGTTGAAGACGTCATCGTGTTTCTCCGTGATGTAGGAGTTATTAAGGGTAATACTGTAGAATATAGCGGTATCATACATTATACTGAAAGCATCTCCTTGATATTAGGATTGTCCCCCGAGGAGAGCGTCAAGAAAGTCCTCAATTACCTTATTAAGAACGGGTACGTTATGGTGGGCTAATGGAAGCACAAGTTTTCGTCGTGGAGCTAGGAAATAGGTATTATGTTTCCGGCACCATTTACACCCCTAACGGTATAGAGCCGTACGACGCCATACTCGATTCGTTTGAACCCATTTACTTTATACGACCTACTTTTGCTACGCATATAGCCGTTTACCCTTCCACGAGTAAGATCTCTCCTCATTATTACTTAATTTATGATAACATCGAAGACCTTAAGAAGATGTTAAGTTTCATGTCCGGGAGTCCTGCCGAGTACCTCTCTTTCATTCCTACTGATATTATAAAGGAATTGGGAATTCAGTTAAACGAATCGAAGATCAGTTTCTCTCACGTTCACGTCCCTCTTTCCCAATCGATACCCTGTAATGCTATAGGTTCGATTTATACTCCAGTTATCGTTTCCAATAACAAAATTTATTTAAATAATGTCCAGGTCGGGAGCATATTGTCACAGAACGAGATCGTTATATGCGGGCGTAAGGAAACGATCGTCAAAGACCTTGAGACCACATTAAGAATAAGTACCAGGAGAATGATTCTATGTTACTTCCGTGAGACTCATAAGTATTTTATAACTTGGAGTGAGGTCTTAAAGATGTGGTGCGGTATCAAGATATTATTAACGACGTGAATTCCAAGTTACCTCTTTTAGAGAGGTGGAAAAGCGTCTATCCTCTTACTTTGTATTATAATGAATACCTTGAAGCATGCTATGGTGAAGACGCTTCGTCTTTCATGATTAACCTCGCTTATGATGTTGATAGAATCGTTCCCGGTTTACGTATTAAATACGACCTTCGCTGTATACCCGGGCTTGCCAATTTTCTTAGTTTATGGAACAATTATGATCTTAAAAATAAATACATTTATCGTGCTACTAAAATAACTTTGATCTATGATTACGTTTATTCGTCAAGTATCATTCCAACTCAACGTTATTTATCATTTTGGTCTGTTAGTCCTTACGTCTCGGATAGATATGTCGAGACATATATTAAAAGCCATGTTTCACGTCCTGAAGACATTAGAGTCCTCGTTGCCCCTTACGACGATGATATCTGTAGTAAAGCCTGGTATGATAACCTTGCTCCTGAATATGAATTAATTGGTGATCGCAAACCCGAAGTTTTCGGTAAGATCGTTTATCTAAACGAACTCGAAGTACGTTGTTATCGATATCCCACTTCTAAGCTTATTTATTCTCTCACTATTGACGATTTCCGTGAACTCATGAAACTCCTTCCTAAACTGTCACCATGAAGTTAATTTTTTAAACTGTGTATCCATTACTTTTTTAATGTTGGGTAAACTCTCCGTGGTCTCAGGTATTTCCATACCTCTTGAGAACGTCAATACGTTGGCTATTCTAGGTGATAACGGGGTCGGAAAGACTGCTTTTCTTGAGAAGATAGCTTTAGTTGATGAGAAAAACCTTGAGATCGTAGTCAATGCTAGGGGTTACGTCAAATACAAGGATTTTTCCGTTACAATTGATGATGATAAAGTTGAATGTGAAGAAGTTAGGGGTGAAAGGTACCGTCTTACTCAATTTGTTCCTTCTGAGAATTATGCTTATTTTTGCAAGGGTAATGTTAAATATAAGGTCATGATCGTTTATCCTTATGTTTTACGTACTGCTGTCCACGATTATTATTATAACGTTCTCGTAAAGCCTAAGGACGAAGATATCGAGTTCAGTAATTCCATAAAGGATTTCATTGACGGTGTTATTATACGTTCAAGTAACGATTTCCTCTATGAAAGAGGTGATTTTGTAACTTATCTTGATAATCTAGGTGACGGTATCAGCAAGGCTGTAAAATTGTCGTGGTTAGTTTATCACCATAAGCCCGATATTTTGTTAATCGATGACATCGAATCTTTACACCTCCATCCTTCACGCTTCGATAAGTTTTTGAAATGGCTCCTCTCTAGGGACTTGAAAGCGATTTTGTTTACGACGAACAGTGACTCTTACGTCACTCTTGCCGAATTGGATAAGTCTTCGAAGTTCCTTTTACTTAGGAAGGACGGTTATACGTTGATGGATAGGGACGAAGTTCTAGACCGTATTGATTATGAGGATTTGAGGTCTACCGCAGTGAAATAAAGGTTTAGACTCTGCATAAAGTGATTTCTCTTCCGTCATCACTTACGTATGTATACGTCGTTCCTTCCATTTTCCTCAGTAATTCGACCCGGTTCTTAGTCCAGTCGTGTATTCCTATACACCATCGCTCATATTTTTTCAGCATTTCTACGTTCAGACCTTCTTCGCACCCTTCACAGTCCATTACAAATATGTCTACGTTTTCGTATTCTCCTTTCCATTCCTGTTTCATCGTCGCTTTGTCGCAAATATTAAAATACTTACATACTTCCTCCCATTTTTTTCTCAGGTGTTCTTCTTTCTCGTATTGCACTACGTATTTAGCTCCTCTCATCAGGAAATATAATGTACTGCTCCCGCAGTCCGCTCCTACTATTTGTATCGATTTATTAAAAACGTCAAGTTTACCGTAAGCGTGAGGGTATTCTCTCCAGTAGTCGCATTCCTTCTCTCTGAAATATTCTGCGAGGTTCATATCAACCCTAACTTTCCTCTGAACGGGAATATTTAAATTGACGTTATGATAGCATTATTTTCGATTACGGGTCATCATCTTTTGGGTAATACATACAACTTTCTACGTAGTTTTTCTTTATTAGGAATAAGAATGATGCTTTTTGTCTTAGCTCCTCTATTTCATCCAATGTTAATTCAAGTCTTTTCGAATTCTTTGTTCTGAATTTTTTCCAGGTTTTGTCTTTCACATCTACAAAATATATTTCACTATCTTCGTATGGGAGCCACTCTTTTATACGTTCTTTATCCATCGACGAAAGCCACTCTCTGAATTGGTTTTCATCCAGGGGTTCGAACGTCCTTCCATCTCTTAATGGTTCGCATACGTAGTCCGGCAATTCGAAATCAATTACTAAAATCCTCATATCTAAATTATCGCCTCTCTGTTTACTAGACCGTAACCCTTTTAAAAAGCTTAGTGACGTATATGCATGATGTAGAAACCTTGAAGTGAGTGAAAATGATGCGGTATCTCATTGACGTAAGTATCGAAGTCGATACACGGTGGACATAACATTTTCATTGCGTCCTTAATTTTCACGTCGTATATGTACATTATACTAGCTAGGGCGAACGTTACACTCCTATGTACGCCTATCGCACAGTGAATGAGGGTCTTCTTCTCTTGTTCGAAATTATTTCTAGTTATTTCCGCTACTAGTAGCAGGTCATCAATATCTATAGGCACTAAGTCGGGGTATTTCAACCAGAGTTTTGCCTTCGGGTTATGAAATTCTTTTGCCACGTTTATTGTAAAGTACTCCTCTCCGTGTTTTAGTCCGTACACTCCGTCGCTTTGCCAAATCATTTTTTGGGGGTCTGAGCGTAGAAAACCCACATTTACTATATTGTTTATGAACTCTATTTAAGCCATTCCCAAAGTTCTTGACCTATTGTTATGTAGTGATAACGTAAGGATTTAAACCAACACTTCCAACTCAAGTCCTCCCACTCTTCCTTATCCATTTCTATTTTTTTCAAGTCGTTCACGTCGTCTATCTCAATACCGCATTCATATACTTCATTTTTCTTTATGTAGATAAGTGGTGTACCCACACTCATTGCCTCAATTGCAGATATATCGTCACGTAATGCTATGTAGAAGAGGGAATGAGAAAGTAAGTAGTATTTCATGTCCTCGTTTACTGACTGGAAGTCTAAGTTAGGTAATGCAAGTTCCGCTCTCCTCCCTTCAAACGCTTTCAGTATTTCATTCGGTATGTCTTTACCCATCATTATGAACCCTCTCCTAGCGTTAAAATCGAAGTTCACATTCTTCTGAGCCATTTCGTCATTGACTCCCCACGGGGTCACCTGCTCTACTTTTATCCCGTTTTTTTCCATGTACTCTCTTAACCACGTCGATGTTGCAATTATTTTTCTGTTATCTATCAATAACGGGTTACCTTTTCCCGGTCTATCGCACCACACTATCCCGCTACTCGCTACATCGCATTCCCCAACGTAAAAATCGGCTGGTTTGAAATACGTTTTTATTATATCGAAGCCATGATATTTTTTCATATAGTATATTGTCTGGTCTACTACCCACTCGTAACCACAGTCCTTACACGGTGTATATATTTTTTTTACCATTTATGACACGTTTATTCCTATTTCATAGTTATATGCATTACCTACATTGAACGTTACTGATACCGGTAGTTGCATGTATGCCAAGTAAGTATTACCGATCTGGTACAATACTATCATTGTCGGTGAACTACAGTTAATGTTTGACGTTATTATTGCTGTACCTAAGCCGTTGTATACGGGATAGCATAATTGTGGCTGTCCGTTGCATGTATATATGAACGCAGTTACGCCTTTCAGTTGTTGTGGTGATGACGGTGTAGGTACTGTAGCCAGCATCGTCGCAAGTGGTATGTTAGGGAATTGTGATTGCACTGTAAATGCGGTCGATGGTATTAACGTATATGCGATGATTAGGTGTATGAAATACGGGTATATTAATAATTGACCATTTAATGATTTACAATCGTTTATTGGCAGGAAGTATGATGTCATGGTGTTTTGACCTGTATTAAATATTGAGTTTACTGCAATTTCTATAGTCCACTCAACCGATAAGTTATCATCTGTTGATGACTGGAATCTTCCCGTTACAGTTGCTATTTTGTACAATATTGTACTGCCAATTACTGCGTACAGGTCTATCTCGTTAGCGTTAAAGTCGGTAGTGAACGTTGCGTCAAATGTTATTGATAGTTCACCTCCATTTTCCACTATTGATGCTATTTTCGCTAACGCTATGGCTTGCGGTACTCCGTTGTTTCTAGGTATCATTGCTATCCCTGTAGGGAAATTGAAGGCGAAAGCGGATTTCTGTGTTCCGTAGTAGTAATAGTAAGTGCTCTCGTATCCGTCAATTAGAAGCGTTTCCAGTAGGGACACATATTCTGCTGATATTGTCATAACCTCCCACCTGTAGTCTGTGTTTCGAATTGGTTAGTCACTGTTGCATTGCCATACGTGGTAGATATTTTTATTGATACGTATTGGTTTATGGTTCCACTGTAGTAACTATAAGCTATTACTAATAACCCATTACTTGTTGTAATACCTATGAATACCGGCATGTTTGTATAGGAGCTGTATACTTGTCCGTTTACTACTAAGTTTACTTGTGAGTTGCCGAAGCCTACAAGTTTTGATAATATCGTTATTTGGTCGCTTCCAACATACATTGAATCAATACCCTGGAATGTCGATGGGTTAATGTAGTCGATTAGTTGCGATTGCGGGAAAGTCGGGTTTTGTTTCAACACGGTGTTCCATGACGGTACTAGGAATAACCCGAAGAAATACAATATCGGTGCTACTAACGTCTTGAATGTGACAACACCCGTGTATTGCGACATCGCATTAACAGTGGTGTAACTGGCTCCCGCTATTATCGTTATCTCGTATTCGATGTTCAAGTAGTCATGTTCGGTTTTTGATAGCGGTCGGTTAAGGTATATGTCTGCGATTTTGTACAGCAAAGCGGACTGTGTCGATGCCCATATCTCTATCTCATCAGCGGTGTAAGTGAACGGTGATGCGTCGGTTCCGCTGTACTTTATCGTAATAGTTTCTTCCTGTGATCCATTTATTACGTCACTTACATTGATTGATGTTATTGTTGTCCTTGATACCGTAACGTTATTGTTTTTCATTATCGCTATTATTTGGTATGGTGCAAGCGTTGTTATCGCTTTTGTTGCTGATGTTTGGACATTTACTACACCGTTTACAAGGTAATTAAGGATTGTCAGTAGTACTTCTTTCGATATCATCATTTCACCTCATATGTTAGTCCGATTACTACGGGATACGTTGCCTGGTTTGATGTCGGTGGTAGTTTCACATTCAATGTCGCACTGAATACGTTGTTGTTATTAGCTATTGTCAATGATGTTGTTGGTGCAGATGACGTTAATGCAGTTATTGTCGGTGTCCCATTGCCTGTCGTGTTGAGCTGTAGTATTATACTGAAACCGTTTACTATTAATCCCGTCCCTACTAATGTAACCGTTCCGCTTACTCCACTTACTGTGAATGACGTTATGCCGGGGTAGTTATTAAATGGGAACACCTTCTGGAATATTAACCCCGGAACTAGTAAGTACAGGAATGAGTAATTAATGTACAACGATGGTGTATTTTCCAGTGTTAGTGTAAAGTACACCGTTACCGCTTCGGTTTGACTTTTACTATATTTCAACCCGGTGTTCTTTGACACTAAATACTGCAGTGCCCCGTTATTTTCTGTGTAAATATCAACCTCGTCGAATGAGTAAGTGTTATCGCTTGTATCATAAAATAGGAACTCTACACTGTTAATACTTAGCGATACTTGGTACCCTGTCAGTGTTGCTACTACGTTGCCACCATTTTTCAGTACTGCCACAACACCTGTCGGTGGATTAGTCGTGAACGTTGATCCACTGTAATAATAATAGTTAAACAACGTCGCTTTCTGATTCTGTCCGAATATAATCATTGTTGATACTGCCGATAGATACTCTTGCGATAATGTCACTTCAACTGCACCACGTTCTGTTTATCAGTCATTGTAATTATACCTAAGTCAATTAATTTCCTTAACATCAGGTCGGGTGTGGACGTGCATTTTCCTAATAATCGGTATAGGTCTGTGATAGCGATGTAATCCCCACTATGATAGTAGAACCGTAATTGTATTTGGCTACATAATAACTCGTTTAATATGCTCAAAAGTCAATTGCACCTCCTTTCGGTTCCGGTTGTAATTGTAGCTTTCTGCTCGTGTTCACTTTTAATATTACGTCAGTAGTATCACCTACTTGTACTTCTTCCATCCCTATTATCGGCATATTTGCCAATTTGACGAAGTCTTCTATGAACTTCTTTTTTATCGGTAGTTTGACCGTGGCTTTTTCCGAGTATTCGTTCAAGTCTACCGTTAATCCATTATCTAACTTTATCGGCTCCAGTGGCACTTTCGCCGAGATGTACATGTTTATTTTATCTCCATCTAGTGATATCTTTATAAATGTCATATCGGTTCCGAATTGTTGGAATAGTTTCTTTAACGATATTTTTCCTATCAAGTTTCCGTTATTATCGACTTCTCCTCCTTGTATACTGTTCAGTATTATTTGTTTTACTGTGTTAGGGTCGATCTGTGACATTATAGCACCCCGTAGTAAGTCATAATGGCTAACGATCCTGCGAACTGAATGAACCTTATGGGGTCTTCCTGGAAAGTTCTGTACAACCTTCCTATATATTTATAGAACGCTTTAACGTACTGATATAGGTAATGTAACCCTAACTTAATGTAATGTGATATTTTATTCCCGATATACCTCAGTCCTTTTCCGATCTGTTCAATGATTTGGGAGAATATCCTACCTAATCCCGTTAGTCCCATGAGTAGAAATATGAGGGTTAGCTAAAAAATGTTTTACTACGTCGTCACCCATGTAGCGTTATAGAATATTAATGCTAACTGTCCCGTTTGTATCGTTGCTTGTTGTACCGGTGCTATCAAGTTCACGTATCCACTACTTGCGGTTACCACGATGTCTAAGTTAGTGTATATCGTTCGTGATGCTGTAATTGGGAATTGGTAATAAACTGATATCGAATTATTGGTAAACGATGGCGTCACTTGAATATATTGTCCATTATATATTACATAGTACGTTGGTGCCAATGTCAGATATCCTACACTTTGTATTGAACTTATTGCGTATTGTACATTTTGTAACGGAGTGTTGATAAACGGTGTCTCGTTTGATGGCGGTGAGAAGAAGGCGAAAACTAAGTATGGTGTATAATAATCCTGTGGTGATATGCTGAACGATATTGTCCATGTCACTTGTATTGATCCCAATGGTAATTTAACGTTACTTACTTGTGCTATCAGGAAACTACCTAATGACGATGCCACATATAACTGTAATATGTTTGTCGATGACGGTGCATTGGTTATTACGAATGTGAATATTAATTGTAATGTCGTTGATACTTGTTTATAAGATAACGAACCGGGGTACGACGCTACTAATACGTTATTCGATAATAATTGGATTGTATATCCATAATTCGATACGGTTCCTCCTATTTGAGCGTATTGTATTATCGCCTGTATTAGTTGTTGTTGGACTTGGTTCTTGTACTTATAAACGTTTCCCTCTGCGTCTCTTATTTCCACTTCTCCGGTAACTCCTACTCTCATTCATTTCACCTAATCGGTATTATATGTAGCAGTTATCGGTAATAACTGCGGTGATGTATAATTAACAGGTATATGTACTGAGTACGGGTACCAGTCTGCAATTTTTATCAATGACCAGTTTGCGTATCCACTACCGTTTCTAGCAGTAACGATAACGTAACCTACACTTGGAGGAGTAAACGGTAATGTTACAGTCTGAGATGCTATTGTTTTATTAGCTGTTAAGTCGGTCACTGTTATTGTCATTGATGTCCCCGATACTTCTATTGTCAGTATGAATGTGTCTCCTGCAGTCATCGGGGTTCCGGATCCACTTCCACTACTTGCCAGTATCGTTTGCTTATGCCCTGACGATGTCCACCACGTGACTGAAATCGGTTGTGACGCATATGGGTCGAATTCTACTACGATTTGGTTTCCACTTCCGTATGCTAAATTGCCGTTAGTCATCCCACTTACTGATGCAGTGTTGAACGATATCGGTGGTGTTGTACTATAAAGACAGATGGCGAACCCGTCTCCTAGTGGAGACGACCCGGAACTGAAAGTGAATTGCATTATTAGGTTTTGTGAACTAGAAATATAGTAGAAGACAGTGTGTTGTGACCCTGATGCAGGTACCAGCTGTAGTGCGAAGTTACTGTTAATCGTTACTGCTGACGGTGCTGTGGTATAATCCAGGAAGGTGAAATAGTGGACGTTAAGGTACGTTATCGGGTTACCGTTTGTAAGATCTTGGAAATATGCATATAAGTACCGACTATAGTTACTTAAGTTAAGTAGTGCGTTCACGTTATCATCATGAACATATAATGCCTCAAGGAATTTGGTACTGGGTATTATCTGTGGTGGTATTAAGTTCGGCAGTACTCCGGTATCGTCCTGCACATATATCGCCCATTCTATTTGTGTTACTCCAGTTATTTCTTGCGTATACGTTATCGATGCAAGTGGTTGTTTGAATAGTGACATCGAATAGGGGAACAATACTGCATTGGTGAGGTTAATGGGTTGTTGAAAGGTTGCAGTGAAAATTAGTACGTATCCGTTCTCATATTGTTGTATCGAATAGGTAGCGTCAGCAGTTCCTGTATTAGTTTGGATTAACGGATTCTGAATACTAGATGGGGTTGATGTCGTGTAAGCCACTAAATTTAATAGTAGTGAAAGATTGACTATAGTGTTACGTTTAATAATTTTACCCTTAGTAGTATATAGTGTTACTTCCCCATATATTTTACGTCGTAAGTTCAATCTGCACACCTATATATGGTGCTGTTTGAGTTGGTAGATATAATTGTAGGTATATTGGGTTCACATTTGGGTTCACACTTGTACCATTAAGATAACATACATTGCCGTTATAATAACTTGCAAAAAATGAAGGCCCTGCTATAAACCATTCCGCACAATATAGAGTATAAATATAGAGTATTCCATTTGCAAATGTTACGAATGAGTTTGATGAACCTGGAGAATAAGTATTGTAAAACATATCAGTAAATAATTGCGTTGTTACGAAACTGGAACTTGCATATTGTGATGATAATCCTCCAGGAGAGCAAACACTCCCGTTTAACGGATATAACGAATTTGCAGAGCTTTGTGAACAGATTCCACAACCATTATAACCATAATATACACATCCAACACCACCACTTTGGGGTGTCGGAGTTGGGACGTAACCAATTCCAGTTCCTGTTGATATTGTTATCGTGATTACCCATGTCAGTGTCAATACTTCATCCGATTGTTTTGTGACTGACAAATTTGCAGTAGCTATAGGAATATAATTTCGTGCACTTTCTGTAATTAACTCTTCACTTGTTGTAGTATATGAATTACTACTACTATCCACAGCAATGAATGATATTGTTGCTGAGTTATTAGTTGCAGAAATAACGGGAGGAAGGAAAGGTAGAGTGGTTTTTTGTCCTGTTGATGTAGTTATTGCAATTCCACTTGATGGTGCTGTTGCTCCAGTATATGTGACACCTCTCATATATGTTAGGAAGGCGTTAATTAAGTACTGTAACCCGGTTATAGTATTTTTTTTACTTTTTATTGTAATTGGAGCGTGTTTTTCAATCTCTGGGGTATTACGCTTTTCGACCTTAGCGATTAGAAACCCACTTACCTTAGCCTTAACTTTGAGGAATTTACCGTTTAATTTGCCACATTCCATGTCACTATTTTGGATAATAAGTTTATTAAGGTTATGTTGTAGTGCGGAAGAACTGGAATATAGTGATACTGACGCACTTGCAGTGTCGGATGGCGTGTACTGTGTTGGTGCAGATGAGCTGGAATATAGTGATGGTGATACTGATATAGAGTCACCCATAACGTTCTCTATCTCTAAACAAATTTGTACGTTGCTTTCTACACCCTCATTTATTGCACCGCTAATGTTACTGACAGGTGCATCATTTGCCGGTGGTAAGCATATCGGTACTCCAAGTAAGTAAGTCTGCACGCTTACTCCACCTTGGAATTGTACATTTACAGCACCCTCCTCACTTAATTTAGTTACCTTCAGCTGTGCATATGGCAACACGTACACTCCATTTGTTGTACTTAACGATATGAATTCCCTAGTTGTTTGTACGATATATCCGTTTACACTCATCTGGTCAATTGCTGTCGCACTGTTCGGATACGGTGATACCAGTTTATTATTGATTGTCGGTAATGCAGTCAGTATCTCCGTATCGTTCTCTCTAACACCTACCACATATTTCTCAAACGTATACGGTTGGTTTAATTGTACTGATGTCTTCGATGGTTGAGTTATCGTAGGTGGAGTATAGCTTGAGGACACGGACTGGAACGGGTTCGGTATACTTATCTTGCTGGTGACACCGGATTTAGGTGGTGTATTTACTTTAGTCCTTGATGACGCACTAACACCGGTGATTTCAGGGAAGAACGATTGTATTGCCGACTCAGTTAATAACGAAGTTAATCCCGCAATGAACGGAGACCCTATCTTCAATAAAATTGGCGTAAGTGTCTTCTTCGTAGCCATGTTTTCTGCCAGTCTATCGAGGGATTTCATTTCCTCGAAGAACAAGTTATAGGAAGCTACTTTCGGTAATACAGATGCTATCTTAGATGTTACGTATTTTGACGCTTCCTCAGGTGCGTACTTCAAATCGTTAAATATTTCACCCACATAATCCACTGCTCCGTTGAACAGTCCTTCAACACTAGATGCGAATGTCGTTAGTGCATTCAGTATATCGCTACCTACCGCTACTAACCCGTTCCATATGGTTGCGAAAAATGACCTAATATCGGTATAAATGCTACCGAATATAACGGGCAGTTGCATTATCGAGTACCCGATTTCCCTGAACCCGTTGTATAGCCACTCTCCTGCACTACTTAAGGCATCACCGATGTGCACTATCCCGCTCCATATCCATTTGCCAATATATTCGAATGCGTTGGAAATTCTCTGAAACGCACCGTAGACCGCACTAGCGACAATATGGAAAGCCTCATAGAAGAACGTACCGAACGAGGTAGCAAATGAAACCATCCCGTGCCATATTGCTCCTCCTAACTGTCCGAAAACGGTCGCTATATCGTTTCCTATCGATAGAATTCCGTTGTATATCCCCTGAGCTATATTTGCTATCGAATGAACGACTCCCTGTATGGCGTTTTGCACACCGTTCACGATGTTTGACCCGAAGTTCACTACACCGCTAAAGGTATCAGATGCACCACTGAAGAAATTGATAATGTCCTGTTCTGTCCCACTGATGAAACTCATACTAACTTTATATACTCCGAGACGAAATAAAAATGTATGGGAAAAATCAAAGTACGTGACGAGGTAAAAATAACTGTAGTCAAAAAGAATGAGAATAATAAGAAATGAGGTAAAATATTTTTTCTTGCTTAAACTCTTCCCTAGCACTTCTTTTTATTTTCCATGACAGTTCCTTATACTCATTTTCAGACATTGAAACTGCATATTTCACCGCTTCAATAACGTCCTCATATTCGTAATCGTACCAGTCCTCCCTCGTTTTATGTGCAGGTATCGGTATTCCTTCTGCATACTCACTGAACGCATGTCCGTTTATAAAAATGGGTACTGTACCCGCTACCATCGATTCGAGTACGGGCAACCCGAACCCTTCCGTATGAGACAAAGCCAGATAAAATCGTGATTGTGCTATTAACTTATACACTTCAGTCCTCGCTAGCGACATGAATTTATAGCACCATTCCTCTCCATTGCATTCGTTACTTATTTCGACGTACTTCAATCCTAATTCTTTAGCTACCTTTCTTGCTACCGTCAATCCTTTATGGTCGTCTTTAGTGTTATAGCCGATTGTTATGATATCATACTTTTTCTCTTTTACGTTATCAACTATCAGTATCTCGTCCGGGTCGTAAGAGTGCGGTACCACTTCTACACGTTCAAATAACTTCGAGAATAATTTAGCGTTATAACGTGATGTTGTAATTAATAGGTGGTTTTCCTTTTTCTCGACGTCCTTAATATACAAGTACGGTGAGTCTCCCCTAATTACACTCCTAGGTGACTCCTGATTGTCAATTGGTCTACACTGTGACCACCATAAATTTACATCGATGAACTCAATGTCCCCGTTACAACCTATTTTCTGTAATACGATATCCTTGCTCCTGGTTTTTACCCAGTTGTAGAATTGGCTCGCAACGATGTCGAAACTACAATTGATACATTGTTTAGAAATTATCATGTCGGTCACGTTCACATGCAAATCTTTACTCCGTTAATATAGTGACATACTCCACTTATATACAGTGTACTACTTTGTAATTGCATATGTATGAATATATCGACCGGGTTATTCGTGTAGAGTGAATTATTAAGATAATTGTCCAGTACTTCTCCTAGTTTTTGTTTCCATGTCACTGGCAAATAGAAGTTCGTCGATAGGAAAAAGAGTAGTATGAAAGTAGACGGTTTTGCTATTGCAGGGATAGCGATAGTAGTCGGTACATTTACATCTTCTACCCTTTTAATTACATCGTGTATATCGTTCATTATAACGTCACTATCCAGAAATAGGATGTTATCGTTTATCTTTGAAATTATTTCCTTAATCATTTTTGCTATCCTTATCCTCCTATTAACTATCTCTACTTCGTTAGAATTACCGGGCTTTATCCCCGTATCAACGTAATGATAACTAACTCTATTATCATGATAGACCTCTCCTATAGTATACGACCTATCAATAAATACATCCGTTAATCCATTTTTTTCTATAGCTTCTCTCAAGTATTGGGCTTTTCCCAGAAACGTCACAATACGTATCATGTCATGAATTTTTCCTATTCATGATTATATGTCTTTACGACCTTGCTGGATACAAACATTTATATATGAAATATGAGGTAACAAAATATTATGAGCTGGAAAGTCATCAAGAGAGGGTTATTTGTAACTATTGAGGGACATGAAAGAGAAGGAGATAGAGAAAAATGTACCGACTTTCTATTTCAAGAATGTAAAAAATTTGATGTAGGGGAGTGTCATGATTATTGGTCAGGTTGCTGGGACAAGTTCAGAGTCAAAGTTTTCAATAAAGTGCAGTACGAAGGAGACCATTACCACAGTGCCGAACATGTATATGATATTTCTGAAATCAAACACTTATTAATTATAGCAGGATCCTTATTATCACTCATAATCATTTTATCTTCTGTCCTCTAACCCATAACTTATTTATATTCAAGGTTTTATTTTTTTTATCTATGAGAATCGCTCTTGTTAGGGACTTTCATGATTCAAGTTTCGGGAGGCAAGCCGTGTTATTAGAACGTGGTCTGAAAGAGTTAGGACACGAGGTTACACCTTTCGATAAGAATAAGACCGCAAAAGCTAACTTACCGTCCATATTTCAGGATTATATCTATTACACCATTTTTAATACCACCTTATTCTGGAAGGGAATACCCAATTACGGTAAGAACATCGTGTTTGAGGTTAGCGATACCGATACTATATCACATTTAGCATTGTATTTTTTCAGACAACAACCGGTTAATGAGATAGTTGTTCCTTCTAATTGGGCTAAACAGGGGTTTTATACTCTCAAGTTGTCAATTCCGCAACAAATTCACGTTATCCCTCACGCCTTAAA